>OLQG01000110.1_pt1 | contig 69764 bp, 59 predicted proteins | sample 1672221 | NCBI WGS metagenome assembly OLQG01 (sample SAMEA3136660, study PRJEB25190) | human gut metagenome | biome: human gut; feature: human-associated habitat; material: faeces | place: Austria | collected 2013
GAAAGCTCTTGGTTCTGTATCTTCTTATCTTTCCCGTCTTGAGTCCTGGAAAAAGGAAGCCCCAGAGACCAGAGGCAGGGAACCAGGTCTTCCCAAAGCCGGTTTTACCTGTCCTGCCTTATATAAGAAAGGCTGTTACGTCCGTCTTTCCGATCATACGGCTAATATCAAAGTCTGGGTCCGTAATACCTGGGATTGGGTAACGGTGAACTTAAGGAAGTCTGATGCGGATTATATCGTCCGTTACTGCCGGAACCGGAAAGAATGTGTCCCGGTGTTGCGGAAGAGGGGAAAGAAGTGGTATCTGGATTTCTCCTTCCAGGAAAAAGCAAAACTGGAAGAAAAGAAGATCTGTAACACCCGGATTCTTGCCGTGGACCTGGGGATCAACAATGCCTGTACCTGCTGTGTCATGGAAGCAGACGGCACGGTCGCAGGAAGGAAATTTCTTTCCCTTCCTGCAGAAAACGACTGTCTGGACCATGCAGTGGGACGGCTTAAGAAAGCCCAGAAAAACGGGGCAAAGAGAATGCCGCGCCTGTGGGCTGCGGCAAACGGCATCAATGACAATATTGCGGTAAGGACAGCGTCCTTTATCGTAGAACAGGCAGTAAAGTACAACGTGGATACAGTCGTCTTCGAACACCTGGATACTTCCGGAAAGAAAAAAGGGTCTAAGAAACATAGGCTCCATTTCTGGAAGGCTCAATATGTACAGAAGATGGTGACAGATAAATGTGAATTCAAACAGTGTATAAATGTGACAATTCGAAATGGCGGAGTGCTTATCGTAACACTCCGCCGAAAGCCTAACCGGTTTGAGCCAGATACTATAAACCTGATACGACATTTTCCAATACTTCTATTTCAGTACTTTTTTCAACTGTTTTACTGCTTTTGCACTTTCTGCGCTCTGCAGATCCCGGTAATCAAAAAATGCAAATCCAGCGCAGCCTTTTTTCCTGCCATACTGTACCTGTTTTTTGAGCACACTTTTATCAGATCTCCATTCGCGCTCTTCTCGTGCGTCTGCCCCGGTGCTGTGACCTGCACGATAAACGGCAATGCCTATATAAACTTTCACTTTTTTGCTTTTGGCTGCTTTCATCCAGCGATTGGTCATTTTATCAAAGCTGGCTGTCGGATGATTGAAGCCCCAGTAGATCTGTGGGCAGATATAGTCTACGTAATCGGTTGAATCAAGCCATTTATAAATATCAACATAATAAGCATAATCGCTTGTCAGATTGTCCAGATTTCCTGCCGGACTGATTCCAAATGTTACGTCTGGATTGATGGCTTTGATGGCACTGTGAATGTTTTTCACCAGTGTACTGACCTGCTCTCTTCGAAATGCAGCAATCCCTGTTTTATTTTTTCCCATTGCTGAACTGCGGTATTCCTTTGCATCAAACGCTGAATTGACATCATAGGAAGTAAAGGATGGATAAAAATAATCATCCATATGGATTCCATCCACCTCATAGTTCTTCACAATTTCTTTTACACCATTTATAATCAGTTTTCTTACCTGCGGCTTTGCCGGATTATAGTAAAGGTTTCCCTGATAAGCTAAAACATTTCTGCGTGTGCTTTTTTTATTGTGCCATTTTCTTGCCTGGTTTTTCGATGATAAAGCCTTGTAGCTTGTCGAGCCGCTGCTCACACGATATGGATTGATCCATGCTTCTATTTTCATTCCGTTGTCATGAGCCACAGAAACCATGATCTTCAGCGGATCAAAGCCAGGATTTTTTCCCTGTTTTCCTGATATACATTTTGACCACGGAAAATATTTGGATTTGTACATGGCATCTCCAAATGGGCGGACTTGAGCGATCACGGTATTCATACCGAGACTTTTTCCATTTTTAACTACCTGTGTAAAGTATTTTTTAAAGGTAGCTGCATTTCGCTTTTTATATTGCTCACGATAAGCCTCGTAATCATAATAAGAAAACCAGAATGCCCTGCATTCTTCTGCTTCTTTTGTCTTTTCTGTTTTTTCCACCGTTTCTGTCTGCTGATCTGTTACATTTTCGGCCGCATTTGCTGCAATGCTTGCAAATGCATTTCCAAGCAAAAAACACACCAGTAATATCACCCAGAATTTCTTTTTTATTTTTCTTGTCTTCTCTGTCCGGTCACATTTCTGCATAATTTTGTCCCTCCTGTTCTGCTACTGCTGTTCTTTCTGTTTTTCCTGCTGTAATATTTTTTCGATCAGCTCTATGATCTCCTGTACTTCATAAATGATCAGATGATTCATAAGATCAAAGGAAATCACGTCTCCCTTTCCACCATACTTCGCTTCATAAGCTGCTGCTTTTTCTTCATCGTGATCTTTATATCTGGCTTTTCCGATCAGATACGCATCAGAATTTGCATAATCCGGATAATCTTTTGCTTTCTGCATAAAAAAGCTTTCTTTCTCCTGCTGAAGATCCTTTTTCAGCCTCATTAATTTTCCCAGAAAAGCTGCCGTCACTTCCGGATAATGTTCTTTGACATAATAAAGATTTCGATGCAGGCAGACCGCGCTTTTTTCCATCAGTCTGCGTTCCCTTTCATTTGGGAAACTTCTGTATTCATCCGGCTCTACAGGCTTTCCTTCTATCGATCTTTTCAGTTCCTGAAGCCAGAATCTGTGCCTTGGCATACTGTCCGGGAACATGAAATACGCAGAAAATTCATGATCGATCATCGGTGCCAGTCTGAGTATTTTTCCGGATGCATCACATACAAATGCGATATTCTCATAATGATAATTCTGATCGCCCTTTAAAACAGAAACCAGAATCTGCATTGCCAGCTCTTTTGCGATGTCCCGATGCTGCTGAAAATAATCTGCTTCCAGGATCTCTGTATAATCATAAAACATCTGACAGTAATTGATATAATCGTCGATATAAACCTTCTCATCCGGATATTTCCGAAAAAATTCCAACAGATTTACAAGATGCTCACCTTCTTCATAAATCATCGGACATACCGTTCCATAATCATAGTATTTTTCTGTTTCTGCTTCATATCCTCTGCAAAAGGCAAGCTGATACTGCGGTGCAGAAACAAAATAAGTGCGGATCACCCATGACCAGAATACTTCTGCATAAGCAAACAATGGTGTAGAAAGCGGCTTTGATTTTGTAAGAGGTTTAAAAATCATCCGCCCTTCAAATACCGGAAAATGTTTTTCTCCGCTGACCACACCGACTGCTTCTGCTTTCAGATTGCCCGTTCTTTCTGCATAATTATAAACCTTCGGAATCCAGGTTAATTTTGGGGGATTTTCACGGAATTTTTCTTTTTTATTCTCCTGCTGTCTCATGCTGACTTTCCTCCATCTGCTCCATGACTGCATCATAAATTTCTTTGGCAACTGCCAGCTTATAGGCCAGTCTTGTCGGCTGCGGCTTAAGTTCCATATAACAGGATCTGACTTTGCCGTCCATTTCAACTGCAAAATAAACCTGTCCCGGAATGGATGCTTCCGGATTTGCCGGATCGACATTTCCCATGGTTCCGGTCACTCCGATGCCGATATCTGCACGGTAGGCTTTTGTGCAGGCTTTTGCCATTGCTTCTGCGGTCTGTGTGGAATAAACCGTGTATTTATCAATGACTTCTGCCGGAACGCCCTGCATGATCTTCGCTTCGTTGCAGTAAGTAACAAACGCACCTTTTAAAACTGCCGATGAGCCTTCTGTATCTGTGATCAGAGAAGCAATCTGCCCGGATGTTGCCGATTCCATCGTGGTGATCGTCAGCTTTTTTTCGATCAGTAATTTTGTGAGTCTGCGGTAATCTGCTCTTATTTCTTTTTCATCATATTTTTTTGTCATGTTTATTTCCTTCCTGCTGAATTCCATATTTTGTGAACTACTCGGTAACTGAGTTACCAGAGCATCTGAAATCTGGCGGGATACCGTCTTTTTTCAGGGTGCGTCCATGACACCAATACTGCTTGCCTTTCGGCTATGCAGCTACTTTTACTATTTCTGGATTTTTTAGTCCGGCTACGGACAGTTTCTTATGCTTTCCGGATACGGAAAGATATTTTCGCAGGATATTAAATGCGCCTACTGCATCTGCATTGTATCTTTCTCCGTCAGTTATATACATACCCCGTGCTTTTCGGTTTGATGCTTCTGCATATCTTTTTGATACTTCTGGTGATAACGGGCTGCACTGGCTGGTATAGCTTTCTTCCTGCTTTATCAATTGTATTCCATACCGTTTTAGTTTATATTCCAGCATGATATACAGCCTGTTATATGGCAGGCTGTGAAGCTTCTGGTTGGTCTTATGTCCCATATCTTTTTCTTTACGGATATTTCGAATGTCTCCCACAACTACACAGCGGATATCTTCTTTTCGGCAGTATTCTGCGATCCATCTGGTTACTTTATGAAGGTAATCCTTCACTGCATTCTGCTTTTTCCTGTAAAGCCGCTGGATATGTTCCGATGTTTTTGGATATTTTATCCCTCTTTCCGATTGCTGTGCATACCATACAGACTGCACTCTGGCGATTTCTTTATGAAAATATCTTTCCAGGGAAAGATACTTTCTTCCCAGAATAAAAGCTCGGCCATTTCCGGAATCATAACAGGTCATCAGATTATGAAGTCCAGGATCAATAGATAAATAATGTCCATTCTGGGAAAGCTGTTCCGGCTCTTCCATCTCATAGATAACAATAAGGTCGCATTTTCCGTTTTCCGGTGGATAGATCCTCAGCTGCTTTATATGGTCCATGTTCCTGAAAATCTTATTTTCAAGATATAGAAATTTATCATGGATCCCATATGTTTCTTCCATGTAGCTTTTCAGATCCTTTGGCAGAGACAGCCGCAGCTGGTCTGAACCTTTCTCATGCCGGATTCCCATCTGCATGTATGTAACAGGTATATTGTCCTGTTTAAAACGGGGCGGATTTGGTTCTTTGATTCCTCCGGTCTTTTTCAGGACATAAAAAGATTTCCATGCTTTGTCCAGCTGTTTACAGGTTTCCTGCGCTGTCTGTGACGGAAGTTGTCTGTACCACAGATTTCCTTTATGTGCTTTTTTCTGATAGTACCAGTCAGGATACTTTTCCAGTCCCAATTCTTTATAATGATGACGTTCATAGTTGCAGATATTCCAGAGTTTGGAAGCTGCATAACACATATGTCCTATGATATTGGAATATTCCGGCCGAATTTTTATAGATGTTCTGTGCGACAGTAGCATTCTTCTTCCCCCCTAGACATTCTTGTGGATGGAGATTTACATTCCATCTTGAATTAATACGACTTGCTCTGATGTTCAATATAACGGCGGATATTTTCTTCAGATACAGATCCGATTGTTTCCACATAATAGGAATGATTCCACAGCTCTCCTTTCCATAACTGGTTTCTTATTTCCGGAAAACGTTCGAACAGTTTTCTTCCAGTGATTCCCTTCAGATACTTAACGATTGCTGTTATGGACAACTTCGGTGGAGCAGATACAAAGCAGTGGACATGATCACATTCACCACATTCGAATAGATGGACGGTAAATCCCTTATCCGCAGCAATCTGCTGCACCAGTTCCTGAAGATATTCCTCGATTTCTGGTTTTAATATCTTTCGCCGGTATTTCACCGACCATACCATATGGTAATTGATATTACACACGCAAGTCCTATAATGTATAAGTTTTTCTTTCATACACATAGTATAACATGAAGAGTAAAAACGCGCAATGAAAAATCGAACATATTTTCGGTTTCTTATATGCCGATTACGGCATTAATATCAAGGACAGGAAGATTATTATATGATTTTTAAGGTGCAGACATGCACAATCTTGCGCTTTCATCTCGGTAATTGAATTGCCGAGGATTCCCGCTTATTGTCCTAAAATCCGTCATTACGTGGCTGAGCGTTCTACCTTTGATGATGACACCAGTTACATCATTCCCGGCAAATGTCCTGGTGATACAGTAGCGATCGGAGCTGCTCTGCCATTTATCAAAGAATTTATCGACGGCATTTATCTTATATAACCTTAGATTCATTTATAAAATACAGAGAAGTTACCACCTGATTTTACAACTGGTAACTTCTCTTTTTTATCGCTATGCGTTCGTAAGGAAGTGGCAGGTCATGCAGATATTATTTTCAGAATATTTTGTCTTTTTATTATTTTTCACTTTTTTTTCAGATTACCTATTGACATTTTCACTTTCGTGCGATATTATAATATCAACAAAAGAAAAGGAGGACGGACCACCAATCAGTTAAATCTTTATTTAAAATCTAAAGAAAGAGGTACAGTCCAATGCAGAGGACAATCTAAACTGAAAAGAGTCTAATAAAGAAAAAGGAGGACAAACCACCAGGAACGTAAATTTAACATCATTAAAAAAATGATAAAAAAACAAATCGAAGAAAGAAAGAGGTATAGTCCATTGGATGAAATATCATAAAAATCCATCGTATTTAAAAAATTATTAAGTACGGTGGATTTTTTATGCTTCTGTTTATTTTTATTTCTAACTAATGTACTCGGTTACCTGATCATCTCGACCTCCTGAAATGCCTTGATAAATTGTTTCTTTCCGTAATTTGGAAATTCTACTTCTACCATCATATCGTCTTCCGATGTCACAATACCGGTTCCATATTTGGGATGTATCGCTTTTTGTTCCTGAACATTTTCTGTTTTCTCGGATTCCGTTTTTTGTTCCTGAACATTTTCTGCTTTCTGTGCTTCTGCTTTTCGGATTTCTTCTTTTGCCCTTCTCGTTAGTTCTTTAAGATTTGTCCGCTTTTCTTCATCACTGCGTATTTCTTTCCACTCAAGTAATTCCTCCGGGATCATTTTCAGATAATTACTGTAACTGCCCAATACCCCCGGTTCTCCCGGATTCGTGTAATAAGAAAGTTCCAGGTGATTTCTTGCACGCGTGATCCCTACAAAGAATAATCTCCGTTCTTCCTCTTCCTGATCAAAACTACTGCATCTGATCGGCAGCAGTCCCGGATTTACTCCGATAATGAATACCGTATCAAATTCCAGCCCCTTCGATGCATGTAATGTCATGAGTTTTACTCTGCCGCCTGCTTCTTCCTTCTCAGCAGACTCTTGCGTATCCTCTGGACTTTCTATTGTTCCGAGTGCCACCCCATTCAGGAATTCCCGGATTCCGTCTGACATATTCAGCTTCTTTTCCCTGCTATATGTACAGATCTGATTCAGAAAATCCAATACCTGCTTTGCATCTTGCTGATAATCTGCAGAGGTAGGGTGCAGTGCTTCTTTCAATCCAAGCGAATCAAATATATCTTCTCCTGACAATACTTCTTTCTCTGTATAAAACAGCATCATATTCTTATATATATCAGATTTCTCTGTCTTGTGATTCTTTATAATGTCTTCTGCTTTCTTTTTTGTGCATTTGTCTCCGAACCTTTTATCCATCAATACCTGCATTCCCGCCTGTATATCGTCCGGATGCGTCGCAAATCTTAAGACATACATAAGCCAGTTCAATACAGGAATATCTTTCCACGACTTTTTCACCGATACTTCATATGGAATATTCTGTTCTGCAAACATCTTTTCCAGGATTTCTGCCTGTTTTTGCAGCCTGTAAAATACTGCAATATCCCTGTATTCCTTCCCTTCCCGATGAAGCGTCCAGATCTTGTCTGCCAGATACATTGCTTCCTGAAACGGATCATAATGATTCCTTATCTGAATCTTCTCCCCGCATTCATTACTGCCTTGAATCTTTCCGCCAAATTGAAGGAAACGGTTTGCCGCCTCCAGAATGGATGCATTCGATCGATAATTAACCGGAAGTGAAAGTTCTTTTGCCTGAAACCTGTTCTTTAACAGGAAAAACATATTCTGAGTTGTCCCGCGGAAACTATAGATCACCTGATTTGGATCTCCTACTGCAAAGATTTTCGTCTCCGGTCCTTTTAATGCTTCCAGAAATTCCAGCTGTGACCGGTCACTGTCCTGTACTTCATCCACAATAATCCATTCTGGCCGAGAATTTTTCCCCATTTTCAGAAGTCTTGTCCCCTCTTCCAGCAGATCGGAAAAGCTCATTTTATTCTCTTTCTTCTTTTCCTTCTGTAAAAGAGGATATAACCGAAACAGTTCATCCTTATAGCGGCTGGTTACTTTTCCGGCCTTATAATTTGGATATTCCTGCTCCAGTCTTTTTTTCAAACGGTTTTTATACTTTACTTTCAGACTATATTCTGCAATCAGACAAAGCGCCAGTTCCTGTTCCTCGTCCGGATCTATAATTTCAAACTCCGAAGTCCATTCTTCCGGTGCCATGCTACTATTTTCCACTGTATGAGCTATTTCTCCATTCTCTGCTTTTGCCTGTAACAGTGTATTTTTCAGCATCCGCATGGCAACACTGTGGAATGTTCCAAAAAACTGCACCTGTTCTTCCGTAAGTCCCGGTTCTTTTTTCTTCAGACGTTCAATAATCTCTCCTGCTGCCTTATTCGTAAATGTCAGCACCACCATCTTCTCAAGCGGAATCTTCTTTTCATAATGCAAATATAAAATTTTCGCGATCAGTACGGTCGTCTTCCCACTTCCTACATTGGCATTTACAATACATGCATCATTTTCATCTGTCACTGCTTCCATCTGATAGGAATTCAACCAATTCCATTCTTCCTTAAAATCCATTCCTGTCACCTAAAATTTATCTTCGTATCGTCGTTTTAACTTGCCTTCTGTCTTTTTCTTTCGCTCCATGTCCTCTTCTGTACGGACAACAATCTCCATATCCTGTGGACATACTACGTGAAATTTTAATATGTTTTTGATACTTTTCGCATTCTCCGGTATCTTCAGCCAGTCCTCATAAAAGTAACTGTCCACGATCAATATCAGATTATGCTTCTCTATTTCTACTCGTTTTGCGGTCTTTAGAAATGCGCCTCCACTCTCTCCATTCTTAATCACTGTCTCACAGAATTCGTTCCATTTCTCCGGAAGTTTAAAGAATGAATACTGTTTGTGAACACCCGGACGCTCTTCTTCTACCTGCTTTTTTACATATTCCGGGGCTTCCAGCCTTTCCTTCAGGCTTCTAAGTCCCCATAACACCATCTTCTTACTTAATGTATAGTCTCCCACACAGGCCGGACAGCCATCCTCACAGGAACATCCCTTCACCATCTGAATCGCATGGTCGATCACCTCTGGGATCAATTCATAGATTTTCTCTGAATATCCAAGACCACCTTCATACTTATCATAAATGAATAATGACACCACTTCGTGTCCTTCTGATTCTCCGCTGCCAGAATCCATATATCCCTGCACGGTCGCATTATTAGACATTCCTGTATTGATATCATCACGTTCCGTCATCGTCACCATCATCGCCGCGTTCTTTATCGCATTTTGCAGGCCTTCGAAGTGATTATTCAATACAAGTTCTCCTGCCCCATTCGGTAACAGCAGACCTCTGTATACGCGCACCACATCCTCCGGAATATCAATCCATGTACTTTCTGTATCATAATCTTTCTGAAGCGGCTGTGTCAGTGATACATACCCAAGATTCTGATGATTATGAAATTGTAATTTCTTAAACATCGAGATCACTTCGTCTACATTAATATCTCCGAAATGTATCTTCGTTCTTTCCACTGTTTTTTCCTGAAAAGTCTGAAGGATCCGGATGTCTTCGGTTCCTGCCGGGACTGTATAATAATTTCCTTCAAATGGTTTCGCCGTTGCTGTCCTGCTTACCAGATCCAGTTTCAGAATCTCATACAATGCACCGTCATGCATATAGACTGCTCCCGGATGTAATTCATGATAGGCCTGCGACTCATCCATCTCTGTAATCTCACGATTCTCATTATCCAGAATTAATTTGAATCTCGTCTTATCCATATTTCTCAGACTATAATCCCCTGCGGGAAATGCAGGACCCGACCAGGCAAATCTCCCGGCCATACTTTTTACTTCTTCTGCTTTCATCAGAACAGGAATGATCTCACCAAGACTCGGAAACAATGCTGCATCATCCAGACTCAGTGGAAGTTCTGCCGCTGCCGCACGGATATGTGCCAATTCAATCAACAGATTATCCGGGTCTACGATCGCATTTTCACTTTTTCCTTCAAAAAGCCACCCCGGTTCCACTGCAATGTACTGGTCAAATGGCTGATTTTCAAGAATCAGGTAATTCACACAGGTCTGTCCGTTTCTCCCTGCACGGCCACTCTGCTGCCAGAATGATGCCCGCGTCCCAGGATATCCGACGATCACCGTCGTATCCAGGCTTCCGATATCAATTCCAAGTTCCAGTGCATTAGTCGACACCAGTCCGTTCAGTTCCCCGGACATCATCTTCCGCTCAATTTCTTTTCGTTCCAGAGGTGTGTACCCGCCTCTGTATCCGGCAATTTTTCTGCTATCTGCCTGACTTAAGAAACCTGCCGCATCCAACTTGTCTCTTGCCTCTTTCAAAATAACTTCTACCGTTCGTCTGGATTTTCCAAATGCAATAAAATGCCTCTGCTCTTTTACCAGATCCGGAAGCATATCTGCCGCGACCGTAGACGCCGCATACCTTCCATAAACCTTGTCATTATGTCCTTTGATCTCCGGCGGCTGGATAATTCTATATTCCCTGACCGGTGATGGAGATCCATCCTTCTCAATCAGAGAAAATGCAGTGCCACATACTTTTTTTGCAAGTTCTACCGGATTGGCGATTGTCGCAGAACTGCATAAAAACTGGGGGCTTGAATGATAATACTGGCAGATTCTGTGCATCCGCCTGAAAATATTCGCAAGATGGGCACCAAATGCGCCCCTGTAACTGTGCAATTCATCGATCACAATATATCTCAGATTTGCAAAGATAAAGTCAAACCCATACTTACTGTGATTCGGAAGAAATGCAGAGTTCAACATTTCCGGATTCGTTAATATAATATTCGCACTCTTTCTGATGCGGCTGCGCTCTGCGGGCATCGTATCTCCGTCATAGACTCCTGCCTGAATCTTCCCTTCTCCGAAATATTCCAGTACCGGCTGCAATGAACGGTACTGATCACTCGCCAGCGCTTTCGTCGGATAGACGAAAATCGCCCTTGTGAGTGGATCTTCCAATATCTTCTGCAGGACAGGAATAAGAAATGCCAGCGTTTTTCCGCTGGCAGTCGATGTCGTGATCACTGTATTCTCTCCCCGTCCGGCCTTTTCAAACATTTCCGTCTGATGCGTATAAAGAGCATTAATCCCCTGTTTTCCGAGATATTCCTTTATTTCATCATTCATAGTATCCGGAAATTCTGCATAAGAAGCTTTCCTCTCCGGCACAATGCGCATATATGCCGTCATATCTTCGATTGACATCTTTTCATCCTTCTTCATTCTTACTCCTCGTATTCAAACTTACGAATCTCACAATTCTTGATACCGAACCTTGCAAATTCATCATTCGTCATATCACAAAAATAAGACTGTATCGCTCTTGAGATCCCGTTATGTGCAACCAGAAGATATGTCTTCTGATCTGATTCTTTCTTAATATCATCGAGCAGATCATAGATTCGGTGGCAAAGCTTCAGCATCGATTCGCCGCCTTCATAAGAATTAATAAAATTAGCCTTAGCCTTCTGGAATTCCTCTCCATTTCTCGGCGTACCTTCGTATTTTCCAAAGTTTTGTTCTTTTAGGCGCATTTCTTCACGCATCGGGATCCCGGTTACCTCGGATACATGTCTGGCGGTCTCCTTTGCCCTGATCAATGGTGAATACAATATCTCATCAATCTGAATTTCCTGCTCCAGAATTGCCTGCCCCAGTTCTTCTGCCTGCTGATGGCCAAGTTCTGTCAATTCAATATCCGTTGCTCCGCAAATCTTATTCTCTACATTCCAGACTGTCTGTCCGTGTCTTGCAAAATAAAAATGTCCCATTCTGTTCCCTTTCTACTCGCTTTCTCTGCACCGGACATTTACTCAGAAATATCCGGCAATTTATATTTCACATTCTATCATGAACAGATAAATCCTTCAAGCATTTATCCGAACATATGTTTTACTTATCTGTCACCTATATAAGTTCTGCCAGGACCGGCAGTTTCTTTTTATAAATTCTTCCCGAAAATGCAATATGCGGCAGCTCATAAAATGCCACATTCTCCGGACAGACCGGGCGATACAATGGATCCGCTACAATGCCTTTTACATTCTTTGATCTCTGAAGTACCTGTTCCAGTTCTTCTTCTCCACGGACTGCAATATCTCCATCCGCAAGTAATCCTTTCTTCTCCCTTATCGGACAGATTACTCTTACAGATATCTGATATTCCGTCTCGATCGCTACTGCCAGAGATTCCATGATCACCAGTTCTCCGATTAATATAATCTGGTTTTCTGAACTTTTTTCCGATTTGTTTCCTGTCAGGCTGATGCGCCTTCCCTTTTCGAGATATGCTACCTGCTTTTTTTCTTCTAATGCATTCAAAAGACTCTTCATAAATCCCCGGATCGGTGTCCCGATCACATAAGGTGTCCCGAACCTCTCCTGTAATACTTTGGCCGCCCAAAGTCCCACAGAAGATACCACCAGATTAACCTCCGCTTCCGGTGCACGTCCGAGATCTTCCAGTGTATCTCCCATAGCCCAGGTCGACAATACCTTCCATCCCGTCTCTTCTACATTTCTTTTTAAAGCATCTACATGCTCCTGCGGCCCGAAATCTAAAGGTGTTACTCCCAGAAGATTCACACTTTTTGACGTCACTTCTTTCTTTCCTTTGATACGTTTTGCAATCTCTGCAAAAGCCAGACCGGCACCATATACATAATCATGCATTCCATTTGTCGGAATCGAAAATGCCGGGATTCCGAGATCTTGTTCCAGCATCCTGGCGATTGCCGGAAAATCCGTTCCATTCATATATGGGATCGGTGATCCTGCAAGTGCGATGAATTTCGGCTTTAATTCTTCTGCAGCCAGTTCAATATCACAGATCATCTTCTCATCATTCCCCATGACAGCATCGATCTCCGTAAGCCCTGAGATGTAGATCATACTGTCCTGCTCATACCATCTTATCTCATCATGTGTATTATAAGTGGAATTACAACCGGACGGATCATGCATCACTGTCATCCCGCCCAATTCATACAGGGCAGAGCAGACACCGGATACGTCAGCTGTGTAAATCGGTATAATTCTGTAACTCTGTCTCATATGCAGCTTTCGCACCCCCATCCTTTCCGAATGATCAGATCTTCTGGATCTTTTTCTTCCTGCCAGGCTTCTGTCATCAATTCTGCCGTTCTACGGATTCCGTCAAATCCATACAGTCCTGCACCTTCCACTAGATTGACAAAATGCCTGGTTCCTGTAAACCACGCTGCTTTCTGCCCGATTGCCAGTACATCTGATTCGTTTCTTGGCTTCATACGCATCTCCGGACGAATCGTTGGTTCATATTCCAGTTCAGGATATTGTTCCTTTAGCCACTCAAATGTGTCTTTTTCTTCCGGATTAACCGCGTCCAGATAGATTCTGGTCACAGAAAAACCATGTGTCAGTAACAGCTTTGCCAGTTCCAGCGGTCTTGGATGAAAGGTGTGATCGATCATAATGGGTACATCTCCGACCACTTTTCTGGCTTGTTCTAAAGCAGATTCACACAGTGCAATCTCTCTTTTTGTAATTCTTTCCAGTGATTTCTCCATGTGCATATCTGTATCTTTTATACCCTCAACCTCTTCCACATTTTCTCCAACCGCCTGCTCCAACGTCTTCCACTGCCTGATAATCTCATCATAATCAAAGCTTCCCGGAAGATATAACGCTTTCTTCCTAAGTCGTTCTGCCTGACATTCCAGACCATATTTTCCAGGCGGATAGCACGCTATGAATATTTTACTGTCTGCAAGCTCTTGATAGGACTTCCATGAATTACACTCTGGCAATTCTTTTACTTCTATATGCTTCCATTTTAACAAACGCCTGATATCACTGATCTCATCCAGCGCAAAATCACTGCCAAGAATCGTCACTGCTTTCGGATTTTCTTCTCTCACCTTAAGTCCGTCATATATTGCCTTTCGAAGTTTCTGATCCGGCGTCAGCCCGTGCTTTTGCATGATTGGATCCATATAACAGCGGACGAAGAAAATATCCGGGAATCTGTCTTCCAGTTCTTCATACACCCGTTCCAGATCACATCCCAGAAAATGATGCAGACACACGGTAAATAACAATACTGCTTTCGGATGATCTTTTCGTTTTCTTAATACATCTGTAACGCCTTCGATCGTCACATCTTCCAGATTTCCGTTCAGAAGATCCTCTTCTTCCACGATCACAAAGGAAAATCTGTCTGCCGCATTCATCTCGGCTGCTGTCAGAACGACTCCCCGCATACAGTTATCTGCACAGACATAGATCTGTATAGATTCCGGAAGAAGCATTCCTGTATGGACAATATTCCAGTTTCCATGTGCCGGGGAATTGAATTCCAGTCCGGTTGATTCTCCGGCTTTCTTTAACATTTCAATCCCTCCCCAGGTCTTTTATCGGCAGTATACTTTTCATCGGCTTTTTCACAGGCTGATCCTTCTGGTCGTTTTGACAACTCATAGATTGCTTCCGCAAGTTTTCTGTATTCCTCAGCCATCTCACTGTCTGGAAAGCATTCCATAACCGTCTCTTTCTTTTCTTCTGCTTCTGTCACAAGTCCGCTGTGGGACAATGTTCCGACTACCTGTGTCTGAAAATCATCTGCCAGCTCATTTACCTTTTCTTCTTCTCTCGCTACATTCCTGCGGTTCAGAATAATCCCGCCAAGGGAAGCATATCCACGATTCTTAAAGTTCTCTAACGCCATCGCAATATTGGCTCCTGCATGGATCGCCATATTTTCTCCTGAAGTAATAATAAAAACTTTATCCGCATATCCTTTCCGCATCGGCATAGAAAATCCACCGCATACAACATCTCCGAGTACATCATAAAGTACAACATCCGGCTGATATACTTCATATGCTCCCGTCTCTTTTAATTTTTCCAATGCCGTGATAATTCCTCTTCCTGCACATCCAAGTCCCGGTGTCGGACCACCTGCCTCTACACAGATCACACCCTGATATCCGGTCCGCACCATATCTTCCAATTTCAGATCCTGCTTTTTCTCCCGGAAAAGATCCAGTACCGTCGGTACTGCTTCCCCGTGTCTTAATGCGATCGTTGAATCGGCTTTTGGATCGCAGCCGATCTGCATCACTTTCAGGCCTTTTTCTGCCAGTGCCACGGCAACGTTCGATACCGTCGTTGATTTACCGATCCCGCCTTTTCCATATACTGCAATCTTAATCATATTATTCTTGCTCTCCTGCTCTCATAAATAATATCCGAATGTTCTATTCTCCTGCTTTCGTAATAATATTCGAATATGCCGTCTTCGTGGATACCCCGTTCAGGCGCCCGATCTTACCGGATAATGTACTGATCATATCCTGCGGTGCATCGATCGCAATGCTGATGATGTTAATCCCTTTCTCCCGGTACGGAATTCCCATTCTTCCGATAATAAATTGCCCTGCCTCGTGAAGCAGATGATTCAACGTCTCGATCGCTTCCGGATTCTCCACAATAATCGAAATAACTGCCACTCTTGTATCCATAGATTTCCTCACTTTTTCATGCTTTATGTCTGCTTTGTCTTCCATGCTTAACAGATACGCGGCAGTAATTCCCCTCCCGGCTGTGGAAGTAATGCCTGCGTTCCAATCTCCGTCAACATCACAACTTTTCCAGGCTGTTCTTCGGTCACTTCACCGATAATTGCCGCATTTTCAGAATACGGACATGCTTTCAATGCATCCACGATTGTCTGTGCCTGTTCTTTCGGTGCCATGATCACAAGCCGTCCTTCGCACGCAAGATAGAGCGGCTCCAGGCCAAGCATTCCACATACGCCGCGTACCTCCGGTGCAACCGGAATCTTCGAAGCATCCAGACGGATTCCTACCTGACTCTGTCCTGCAATCTCATACAGCACAGTTCCGACTCCACCTCTGGTTGCATCACGGATCACATGCAGTTCATGTGTTGCATCCATCACTGCTTTTACATTGCCCCAGAGAGGTGCACAGTCACTGGTCACATCTGCTTCAATTCCAAAATCTTCTCTCGCAAGAAGGATCGTGCATCCGTGTCTTCCGATATCTCCTGTCACAATGATCGCATCGCCCGGTTTTGCAAGATTTCCCGCAACTTCGACTCCATCCGTGATCTCACCGATACCTGTTGTCGTGATAAAGACTCCGTCCACCTGCCCTTTTCCGGCAACCTTTGTATCCCCCGATACGATCCGGACTCCGGCTTCTTTCGCCGTCTTCTCCATTGCTTCTGCAATCTCTTCCAGTTTTTCCATAGGAAATCCTTCTTCGATCACAAATGCGCAGGTCAGGTATAATGGTTTTGCTCCCATACAGGAAAGATCATTGACCGTACCGCAGATGGAAAGCTTTCCGATATTTCCTCCCGGATAGAATGCCGGTGATACGATAAATCCATCGGTAGACACTGCCATCTTTCCAATCGGCGGCGTCAGGACTGCCGCATCATCCGCAGTCAGATCCGGATTATCAAAATGTGCTTTGAAGATCATATCGATCAGCTCTGACGTCTGGCGTCCTCCTGCACCATGTGCCATCGTCACAGTTTTCCCCACTAATCTTGCTTTTCTTGCTTTATTATCCACATACTCATTCATCTTGTCCACTTCCTTGTTATTTTCCGTCTATTTTCTTATTCTCTTCCATACATATAATATGCTGAACAGGCTCCCTCTCCGGATACCATACATGCACCTACCGGATGCTGCGGTGTACAGACCTTTCCAAATACTTTGCAGTCGGATGGTTTACATTTTCCCTGTAATACATCCCCGCATCTGCAGGCCGGATTCGCCCTTCCTTCCATCTTCGGAACCTGATATTTCTTTCTGGCATCATACATGTCCCATTCATCACGTAACCTAAGTCCGGATCCCGGTATGATTCCGAGTCCTCTCCATTCACTGTCACATGCTTCCATCAGCGTATCCACCAGTCTCTGCGCTTCCTTACTGCCTTCTTCTGTCACTACACGCGGATAGCAATTTACAAAGAAAGGTTTCCCTTTCTGAAAATGTGTCAGAGCAACTGCCAGTGCAGTCAGAAGTTCTTTTGCCGTAAAGCCTGCCACCACACCGCTTACACCTTCCTGCACCAATTCTTCACAGAGCTTTGTTCCTGTGATCGCATTGACATGTCCCGGATATAAAAAAATGTCTGCGCTTCCTTTTAATGCTTCGTATGCCTGCGGCATCGTTTTATTTGCGATCAGCATGGAATAGTTCGTGATTCCTTCTTCTTTTGCTTTTTTGACAGACAGACATCCCGCCGGAGTCGTCGTCTCGAATCCTACAGATAAAAATACAACCTCTTCTTCCGGATGTTCTTTTGCATATTTTTCCGCATCGGCAGGTGAATAGACGATATGGATCTTCCCGCCTTCGCTTCTTGCATCTGCCAGACTCTTCTTACTTCCCGGCACACGCACCAGATCTCCGAATGTACAGATTGTCACACTCTTTTCCAGAGCCAGATAAACTGCCTCATCGATATAACTTACCGGTGTGACACAGACCGGACATCCAGGACCTGAGATCAGTTCTACCTGCTTTGGAAGAAGTTTGCGGATACCCAGACGGAAGATTTCATGTGTATGTGTCCCGCACACTTCCATAATCCGTACTGCCGGACCGTCGTATCCCTCTATGATCTGTCTTGCCGTTTTCTTTTCTTCACTCATTACAGAAGTTCCTCCATCAACTGCTCTGTCTCACTGTCATCTTCATCGGTGATCTTTGCAATGGCGATTCCTGCATGCACCATTACATAATCTCCCGGTTCCAGATCTTCCAGTAATTCTGAAGAGACCTCTCTTTTTGCGCCCCCCGCATCTACAACCGCCGTACCGTCACTGATACGGACTACTTTTGCTGATAATCCTACACACATGTTATTTTCCCTCCTGAATATACTGCATGGCATATGCTGCCTGCCCCAGTGCGATCCCGCCGTCATTTGCCGGGATCAGGTGATGCCTGAGTACGGTAAAATCTTCTTTTTCCAGACCTTCTTCCACCATTCTTAACAATAGCCGGTTCTGGAATACACCACCGCTTAATGCCACGCAATTGCATTTTGTTTTCTTTCTGATCTGCCTGCATCCACTGATTATAAGATCTGCAAGCTTTTTATGAAATGTATACGCTAATTTCCCTACCTGAACACCTTCTATTTTTTTCTCTGCAAGATACTTTATAAGGTTTCTGGTATTCATAATAAGCATTTCTTCTGTGCCTATATTTCCGCTGTTTCTGATATCTCGACTTTTTTCACCATCTACCTGCTCCTGAATTTCCTTCCTCTCCCGCATTTTCCGTCTCGAGGCCTCATACGCCTCCGCAGCAAATTCCAGTGCCATCGAAGCCTCACCCTCGAACGTCGACTTCGTCCGTATTCCGAGGATCGCACTGACCGCATCAAACAACCGTCCTGCACTGGTCGATATCACAGCATTCATTTTCCTGTCCGCCATGGCAAGAATGACTCTGCATTCCGGTTCACTGCACAGATCAAGCTTCTTTACGACCTCCATCGTCTGCGCTTTATCCTGTGTCTGCTGATAGATCAGTGAAACTGCAATTCGCCATCCTTCTTTAGCAGAAATGTCGCCTCCGATCTGAAGAAATGGTTCGATACTTCCCATCCGTTCAAATCCGCGATAATCCGCAAGCAGAAGTTCGCCTCCCCAGATGGTTCCATCTGTACCATATCCGGTTCCGTCGAATGCAACACCGATCACCTGCTCTTTCCAGTCATTTTCTGCCATACAGGATAAAATATGTGCATAATGATGCTGGATCTTTACGACGGGAAGTCCCAGTTCTTCTGCAACAACTGTCGAGTTGTATTTTGGATGCAGATCACATGCTGCAACTTCCGGTTCTACCTCCAGAAGTGTCTCGAATCTGTGGATCGTCTCTTGCAACGCTTTTACAGTACGGAGATCTTCCAGATCCCCTACATACGGGGACAGATAGAAACGTCCATCCACTCCGATACAGAATGTATTCTTAAGTTCTCCGCCTGCGGCCAGCACCTGTCCTTTCCACGGCATCGTCACCATAGTCGGAAGCGGCGCATAGCCTCTGGAGCGCCGGATCATATAAGGCTCTCCCTTATAAAAATCCATCACTGAATCGTCCGCCCGGATCCGGATCTTTCTGTCATGCGAAAGGATCAGGTCACACAGATGCGACAGTTCCTCCACTGCTTCTTTATCATCCCGGCAGATCGGTGCGCCGGATATATTGCCGCTTGTCATCACCAGAAAATCTGGCATCTGGATTCCGTCGTCATATTGGAATAACAGCATCTGTACCGGAGCGTATGGAAGCATGACACCGACTTTCGGATTCCCCGGAGCGACAGATTCACAAATTCTTGCACTGTTTTCGTCTGTTTCCATCATATTTTCCGCTACGTGCTCTGTAATTTTTTCTATACTTTTTTTCCGTTTTTCAAGTAACAGAATCGGCTTCTGATGTCCATCCAGAATCTCCTTCTGTACTTCATTTACCAGACATTCCCGCTTTACTGCTTCTACATCTCTTGCCATCACAGCAAACGGTTTTGCCGGACGGTTCTTTAATGTCCGCAGTCTCTGTACTGCTTCCTCGTTCGTCGCATCACAGCAGAGATGGAATCCGCCGATTCCCTTGATTGCCACGATCCCGCCATCATGGATCATTTTTCTTGTGGCAATGATTGCAGTTCTTCCCCGTTCTTCCCTGCCGGTCAGATACACTTCCGGGCCACAATCGTTGCAGCATACCGGCTGTGCATCATAACGTCTGGTCGCCGGATCCTCATACTCCGAAGCACAGTCCGAACACATCGGGAATTCCTTCATGCTGGTCCGTTCTCGGTCATATGGAAGCGCATCCAGGATCGTAAGTCTGGGACCGCAGCAGGTGCAGTTGATAAATGGGTGCAGATAACGCCGGTCTTTCGGATCGTACATTTCTTTCTTGCATTCTTCGCAGATTGCAATATCCGGCGAGACGAAGATCTCCCCTTTTGTCTTCTCACTTTCTATGATCTGAAAATCATTGAATTTTCCGTATTCTTCCTCTTTTACATCTTCTGTATTGATCTTCAATATGGCAGCTCTCTTCGGCGGTTGCTTTTCCAGTCTCTCCAGAAAATCTTTTACACATTTTTCCTCTCCCTGTGCAAAGATTTCCACATAGGGACCTTTGTTACACACACTTCCGGTGATTCCGGCAGCCGCTGCATGACGGCTCACAGTCGGTCTGAAGCCGACGCCCTGCACAATTCCGTAGACACGGATTTTCTTTGTTATCATCCGTTTCTTCCCCCCTGTCTAAAATATATAGGTTCCCCATATATCCTGCTTACACGTTAAGCTTTCCTGACACTGCAAAATGCGTCAGCGGAATAAATACCCCTTCAAATCCCGGAATCATCCGCTCCATACACGGATCTGCAAAGATCACATCATATCCTTCTTTTTCCACCAGCGAAATGAAATCATCCTCTTCTTTCAGACTAATATCATCTGCGGCATCAACATTCAGATCCGTTAAAATCTCCTCTTTCCGCATGAACCATGTCGCTGTTGTGATTGCTTCTTTTTCCCCGGTTCGTTTTTCGATCTCCTTACGTACTGCATTTGCAATCACCTGCTGCTGTACGATCAGGATTTTCTTTCCTTGATAATTCACTTCCGGCACAAGTTCTGATGCCAGTGGATAGGCAATCTCATATGGTGTTCCGAACTTCTTTTGCAGATACTGCGCTGCTTTTAATGCTGCCGGAGATACGACCACATTCTTCGCTGCCAGAGAAGCATTTCTCACTTCATCCAGTCCGTCTCCCATGCCATAGCAGATGGCACGCATTCCCTGGTCTGCATATACTTTCCGGATCTTATCTGCTGCCTTCAGGTCACTGACATCCTGCGGAGTCATGCCGATAATTCCGATATGTGGTCTGTCTTTATCATTCATATCCTCAGACTTTTCGTTCTTGTCACTGAATTTCTCGAACAATGCAAGATATGCCTTTTCTTCTCCCCTGTCATACAATTCCATGCCATCCGTATTCACCGTCAGGACCGGCAGTTCCGTCTTCTTCGCCAGCATCCGCTCCAGCGCCCGGTAATCAGTCCCGATCACTGCCGGTACCGGAGTCCCGATCACTGCTGCAAATGTCACATCCAGCTTTTCTGCCGCATCTGCAAGTTTTGCAACCAGTCTGTCGTCTCTTCCGAGTATCGCATCCATATCACGAAGCCCCGCACTGAATACCGCACTTCTTGTTTCAAACCATCTTGGCTCATCGAATCCACATACATTTCCCGTACAGCCGCCCGCATCACAGATGACCAGCATTCCGCCAAGTTCGTATAACACCGACACCGCTCCAGACTGGTCCGGTGCAAATGGTGTCAGATATTTTCTTAATCCTTTCATCGCCTACACCTCCAACAGTTTTTCGCACAAATGCTTCACACCTGCATATCCATACGGCTGTACTTCTTCATTCCACATCACATTTTCCGCATCCGGATGATAGTAGCAGGCATCTTTTCCAATGGTAGTGGTTACTCCGCTCTCTTTGTGATCATAATAGATCATGGTCGGTTCCATGTTGGAAAATACTTTTGTCTGCGGACTTAATTCGGATAAATGCTTCAGATACACAAAGTTCTCTGCAGTCAGTGTCCCATAGATCTCTGCCACTTGAAATCCGTATTTCACAAGTGCCAGTGCCAGTTCAAACGGATCACCGTTCATACATTCTCCAATGGCAAATATGGCATCCGGCTTAGCGGCTTTCAAACGTTCTACCGCATCAAGTGCAGTTCTTTCTGCCTCTTTATCTTCGAATGGAATCCCCAGAACCTTCCCCAGTGCCTGATACTGCTTCGTTATCTTATCGATCTGGTATAATCTTCGTAATTCAATAAACGGAATCTGCAATTTCTCATGAAAATCTTCTGCTGCGAATCTCGTTTCTGGATGTAATACCAGATTGAAATTCGCCTCCGCCATCGTCTGATATTCTTCATAGTTCTTGCATCTGGATATCTCATGCACCGTCTTTACACCTGCTTTTTCCAACATACCGTATAACTCACAGTCGTCCATAAGCGGTGAGAAAAATCCCAGCAGATTCACGACATTTCCTTTTTTCTTCTTGGGTTCCAGTAAAGAATATAACGACTGACGCACATGTACCATCGGCGGTTTTCTTCCTTCCCTTGTCAGGGCATACATATAGCATGGTCTCACTGGAAGTCCTGTCTTTTCTTCGGACTTTCTGCAGATTCGTTCCATATCTGTTCCGAGAAGTGCATCCACACAGGTAATGCAGATCATCACAACCGACGGCTTCTTCGCAAGACTGTCACAGATCTCCTGCACGGCCTTCGGTACTTTTTTCAAATGTCTTCCCGTTACGATGTCTGTCTCGTCCATCGTCAAATAGAAGAAACGTTCCTCATACTGTGGCATGGAACTAATCATGGATGTATTCCGCCCACAGCATCCCGGTGCCACGATCAGCATGATCGAATCCGGGATCGCAAGCCCCGCTCTCTTTACACCGAATCCTTCCGCTCCCGGCGAGTTAAATGCAAGCGTCGCCGGAGAACTGTAGATCAGATGCGTATTCGACCGGAACTGCTCCGGAATATCATCCCTTCCCCGCTTCTGTAATTCTTCTACCGTACAATAATAGGCAGTCCCTCTCATACCTGTTCCTCATCTTTCCATAATATTTCTGCCAGATCATAGAAGCATTTACTGATGTCCGACTCCGGATTGCCCTCAATCACCGTCTTCCCCTGGTCTTCGCAACGGTTAATTTCATCACTTCTTGGAATCTCTCCCACAATGTCAAATCCATGCTCTTTTGCAAATGTCTCTACTTTTTCAGTCTCATTTTCCACATTTCTGTGGTTCAGTACGATTCCGAATACTCTTGCATAACTTCTGTCTTCGAAGTTCTTCACTGCTTTGGAAATGTTGTCCGCCGCATAAAGTGCCATCTTCTCCCCGGATGTCACGATCAGGACCTTCTCTGCATAGTCTTCCCGGATCGGCGCTGCGAATCCGCCGCAGACTACGTCGCCAAGTACATCGTACAGAACCACATCGGGCTTATAGGTCTCGAATAATTTCAAATCTTCTAATAACTGGAATGTGGCAATGATTCCTCTTCCCGCACAGCCCAGTCCCGGTGTCGGTCCGCCCGTCTCGATACATAAGACATTTCCAAATCCTTCTCTTGCAATGTCTTCCAGTTTCTCCGGTTCTTCATCTTCCTCTCTCATATAATTCATGACCGGTCTTAACGGTTCCCCACCGAGCAGGTTCATCGTCGAATCTGCCTTCGGATCACAGCCGATCTGGATTACTTTCTTCCCCATCGTGGCAAATGCTGCCGCCAGATTGGATGTGACGGTAGATTTTCCGATGCCGCCTTTGCCGTAGATTGCTACTTTTAACATGTGTGTTCCTCCTGCATGTTCTTATTGCTGAAAACTTACCTTTGAAAGTTTTTCTTGTATACTTAGATATAATAAAGCACGATATACCCAAATGGCTCTCTTTCATGTTAGAAATCGCCTGATTTTGTATACCGTGCTGTAACATAACCTGCTGTTAACTACTTTTTAATGAAACGAATTCATAACTATTCCTGCTCGGGACTTACCTTGCAGTCAGAGTCATTCTTTTTTTATTTTCTTCCCTGTATTTTCTACTCTTTACATTCGGATAGATATCGATCACTCCGTCTGTATCAATAGGTTTATTATACTCTTTATTCAATTAGTCAGTCAACGCAAACCTGTAGTCTCTTCTTTTACAATTTTCTCTGTCTTTACCTGCCCTTTTTGCGCAAAAGAACAGGGCTGCCGAACACATCATTTCGTACGACATCCCTGTTCATATTTATAAAAATTGAGGAATTAATAAAATGGATAAAAGATCGGCAATACAATGAACACTGCAATGACAACGGCTCTCGGATCCGCTCCCAGTGACTCGGCAATGGTCCATGCGATCGGACATAAAATACTTCTTCTTCCGTAAATCCAAAGCTGGTCTCATATTCCTGAGATGTAGAAGTAATCACATTCAGATTATTCAGATCTGAAAAAACTTTCTTTCTGACTTTTAACTTCCCACTTCTTATTTTATATTCTCTACTCTTATATGATCTCTTTCGCTATCTCTTCTACTATCCCTTCACGCCTTTCCGATACACCACATACGCAATCACCGCAGTCACCACTTCCGTGATCCAGAACGCATGCCATACTCCGACCGCTCCCATAAAACGGCTGACAATGAATGCCACCGGAATAATCACAACCACATATCTGCATAACGAAATGATCAGTGAATGCACACCTTTTCCAAGACCTTCCAGTGCCCCGCTGCAGATAACCGATACCGATGAAGCAAGGAATCCAAGACTGATGACTCTGAGTGCCACACTTCCGGCCTTCATCGTTATCGGATTCGCTGTAAATAATCCCATCAGCTGTCCCGGAACTGCCAGACAGATTGCCATTCCGGCTGCCATCATCACGATTACCAGGATCAGGCCATCCTGGAAGATCTTATGTACACGCTTATGCTCTCCCGCTCCGTAATTATATCCGAGAAGCGGACGCATTCCCTGCACGATTCCATTTGCCGGAAGGTAGAGGAAGGTCTGCAGCTTATAGTAGACTCCGAGAACGAATACGTAAACTTCCCCATAGCCTGTAAGTATTACGTTCAATACAGAGATTAAAAGCGACGGAAGTGCCAGGTTCAGGCTTGCCGGAATTCCGATTACATATAATTTTTTCCACAGTTTCAAATCAGCCTTCAGATATTTCTTTCTGTATTTCACCGGAAGCGGATTCACGATATAAAAGATCAGGTACAATACTGCTCCTGCTGCCTGTCCGATTCCTGTTGCAAGTGCGGCTCCTTCGATTCCCATCTTCGGAAATGGTCCAAGTCCGAAGATCAGGACTGGATCCAGGATAATGTTGATAATCGCACCTGACATCATACAAGTCATTGACTCCACCATACGTCCGACCGCCTGAAACGTCTTCTCAAATACCAGCTGCCAAGATAATGCCGTAGCAAATAAAAATGCAATTCTCGAATAACGCACACCATAGTCCACAATCTGTGCATTTCCCGTAAACATCTGTAAAAACGGTCTCATTACGGCAATTCCCAGAATCATAAATCCGACTCCGTGAATCGTCCCTAGCAGCATTCCCTGTGTTGCCGCCCTGTCTGCCATCTTTTTATCCTGCGCTCCAAGATAAAATGAGATGACCGCATTGATTCCGATTCCAAATCCGATCATCACCGCATTGATCAGATTCTGCACTGGATACACCAGTGATAACGCCGTCATGGCATCTTCGCTGATCCTGGCGATGAAGAAGCTGTCTACAATATTATAAAGTGAACTCACCATCATAGAAATGACCATCGGCAGTGCCATCGATACGATCAATTTTAATACCGGTTGTTCTTTCATATATGTCTGATCCATATATATCCCCTTTCTCTCATATGTACTATCTATTAATCTTCTAATTCTATTGCGGATCTTTGCAATGCTTTTCTCTATTTTCCCATCTTGTCACAGATTGTTTCAACTGAATATGTAACAACAAAAAACCACATGGTTACTTCTACTCAGTAACCATGTGGCGAAAAATAGATTGCTCCAGAAAAATCCACATTCATTTTAGGGTTGTATTATAGCACTGTCTTTCAGGGAATGTCAATCACTAGTTCTATGAAATCATCTTCCAATTTTCCCTCATTTGTCACATCCGATTAACAGATCTTATTCCCGTTCGCTTTCATCTTGAATTTCATTCCCAGCATCTCTGCCGCACGCTTGCACATCAGCATACGCTGTAAGAAAATCTCAAAATAATCTAATATAGAACAGATTCCTTCATCCAGTTCAATCTCCAGCAGAATCACCTGCTTTTCTACATTTACATGCAGACTGGATGCCACTGCAGCATAATTCACCCGGTCATGTTTGTCAAAGCTTTCCTTGATCGTGTTCCGCACACGGTTTCTTCTTACATCCGTCTTATCCGCCAGTATCAGTGCTGCCGATACCGCATCCACGGCCATGCCGGTTGCCTCATCATGCTGACCGATTGCACTGACGATCACTGCGATGTCTTCATCCGGTGCTTTCAGATCCCGCAGTATCTGAAATGCCATGATCGCGGAACTATGTGCATGATCCACACGGTTTACACAATTTCCCATGTCATGCATATAGCCCGCTATCCTGGCAAGCTCGATCGTATGCTGGTTATACCCTAATTTTTCCAGAATATTTCCGGCAGTTTCCGCCACTTTTACTGCATGTCCTCTGGAATGTTCGGTAAACCCAAGTGCTCCAAGTACCCTATTTCCCTGCTCAATATAGGCATTCACCTCCGGCATATTTTTGATTGCTTTATATGTTACTTTGCTCAATTTTATTTCGTTCCCTTCTAATTCTATAATCTATGTCTATAATCTGTGAATCGCATCCATCGCAAGTTCGGAACGCTCACATTCTTCTGCAGACATTGTAATCTGATAACATAAAGGACTACCCTTCATGTATTCCGACGCATAACTAAGTCCATTCGTTCTCTCATCCAGAAATGGCCGGTCTATCTGATTCGGATTCGGATCACCAAGCAGAATGATCTTCGTTCCTTTTCCGGCTCTTGTTATGATTCCTTTCACCTGATTCGGAGTCATGTTCTGCGCCTCGTCTATGATCAGATAGGTCTTCACAAATGAACGGCCTCTGATGAAATTCATTGCTTCTGTCTGGATCAGTCCTCTTGCAAATATCTCTTCGATCTTACCCTGTAATTCCTGTTCATCCTGATAACGCTCTTCTTCATCCGAATCAATCAGCTGCTCTAGATTATCTACGATCGGACGCATCAAAGGTGATATCTTTTCCTGCTCGTCTCCCGGAAGGAAACCGATATCCTGGTCAAACTGCGCATTCGGTCTGCAGATCAGAATTCTTCTATATTCTCCGGTCGGATTGTTCAGCACCTTCTCCAGTCCGACTGCCAGTGAGTAAAATGTCTTCGCCGTTCCTGCCATTCCTTTTACAATTACAAGCGGTGCTTTCTCTGCGGATTTCATCAATGCTTCCTGTAAAAAATACTGTCCGGCATTCCTTGGTTTGATGCCATAAGGCTGGCTCTTTCGGAATTCTAACGATACTACTTTCTTCCCTTCAACTCTTCCAAGATGTGTCTTTTTCACAGACTGATCTGCCTTCAATATGATAAATTCATTCTCCGTAAGTTCCGGCTGGATCTTATTACCATCTTCATCGGACAAATAAAGTTCCTTCAGATGAACGCCTTTTTTCTTGAATTCTTTGAACTTGTCTTCCGCCACATAGCAAATCTGTCTGCCGCTGTACTGTCCCTCTTCTTCGATGACCTGCTCTGTGCTGAAATCCTGGGCTTCAATTCCGAGAATCTGTGCTTTTAACCTAAGGACCAGATCTTTTGTCACCAGAACGACCGGCTTTTCTTCTTCCCGGATTCCCTTACATACTTTTAAGATCCGATTATCCGGCTTATCTTCCGGAAGGCTTTCCGGCAGTTCTACATTTACACAATTGGCCTCTACACGGAGGATTCCTCCATTTTCCATCTGGACACCTTTTAAAAGGTCTCCTTTCAGTCTGAGCTTTTCCAGAAAACGGATCGCCCGCCTTGCATTTGCTCCCTTTTCTCCTTCTGCTTTCTTCAGGCCGTCCAGTTCTTCTAATACAACCAATGGCAATATCACCCTGTTTTCTTCAAAACACTGACATGCATAAGGTGCCTGGATTAAAATATTGGTATCAATAACATAGGATTTGATCATAGATATTTCTCACACTTTCTGATTTTGTTTTTTGTACATTTTCAGGTATAGTATGAAAATATTGAATTTACTCGATATTTTTGTAAAAAAGATGTTAAGTTATTCTTGAAATCTACTGAAATTTTCAGATTCATATACAGAATGATTCTGCAAAATAATACAGAGAACCTGTCAATGGCAGATTCTCTGTATTTATTATGTATTTTTTATTTTCACAGATTCTTGACTATTCTCCGAGGAAATATTTTCCGTATGCATCTGCTGCCTTGATTGCTGCACATACAGTCTCCGGTGTTACCTCGAATGGCATATTATGAAGCGTATCGTTCTCTGCGCAGGCTGCTGTTGCAACTGCCATCAGTTTCTCGTCCGTCACTTCTGTGATTCCCAGTTCTTTTAATGTCACAGGCAGTCCCAGTTCGATACACCAGTCAATGATATCTTCCAGTTCTTCTGCCGGAATATTCTCCAGTACCAGCTGCGTAATCGTTCCGAATGCAACCTTCTCACCGTGATACATGTGGTGGCACTCATCCAGTACGGTAAATCCATTATGAATTGCATGTGCTCCTGCAAGTCCGCCACTCTCAAATCCAATACCGCTCAGTAATGTGTTGGCTTCGATGACTTTTTCCACAGCTGGTGTACATGCTCCTGCTTCCAGGGCAAGTTTTGCCTTTACACCTTCTGCCATCAGAGTGTCAAAACAAAGTTTTGCAAGTGCGATTGCTGCCTGTGTAACCTGTCCGCCGGCACATGTTGTTGCCCCGCTTGCCTGACAGGCTCTTGCTTCAAAATATGTTGCCAGTGCATCACCCATTCCGGATACCGTAAGTCTTACCGGTGATTTTGCAATAATCTCGGTATCCATCAGAACCATATTTGGGTTAGCCGGAAGGAATAAGTACTCTTCGAATACGCCATCATCTGTATAAATAACTGACAGTGCACTGCAAGGTGCGTCTGTCGATGCGATTGTCGGGCAGATCAGAACCGGAGCTTCTTTGTAATAAGCAACTGCTTTGGCTGTATCCAGGATCTTACCACCACCGATACCGATCACGACATCACAGCCTTTTTCATTCATAATGTCTACCAGACGGTTAATCTCATTCTTACTGCATTCTCTGTTGAAATACTCATATACAGGTGTGATCTCGTATCCTTCAAATCCAGTATTTACAACGTCTCCGATACGTTTGTATCCGGATTCCGTGATCAGTACAAGTGCCTTCTTGCCATACTTCTGAGCATATTCACCCAGCTTCTTCATCTCTCCTGCACCCTGTACATATTTACTTGGACTACATAAAATCTTTGCCATGATATTACCCTCCTGTAATCTTCACGTTTCATGTGTTATTTTATTAACAATCTAGTTTTATTGTATGCTTTTGATGCAGTTGTGTCAATAAGGTAGTGGGAAATATTATGGCAAAATATTATGACTAATCCTAATATATATCTTTGTGTCAATGATACAACACCAACGCATGACTATATCACAATACCGTGACAATGATCTACTTCATGTTGAATAATCTGCGCCGTCCATCCGGTATATTTCTGTCTCTGTTTTTTGAAATTCATATCCTGATATTCCACTTCAATCTCCTGATACCGGGTGCATTTTCTCACACCAGTAAGGGAAAGACAGCCTTCCTCCGTCTCATATTTTCCGGAACGTTTTACAATCTTCGGATTGAACATTGCCACATTCATGAATCCCATATTGACGGCTATGATACATTTCTTCACGCCGATCATATTCGCTGCCATGCCGACACAGCCTTCCTCGTGCGCTTTCAATGTATCTAACAAATCCACTGCAACTTGCTTATCCGCCTCTGTCGCCGGCTTGGATCTCTGGTTTAGGAAAAATATATCTTTCATAATCGGTCTTATCATGTTTTGTTACTCTCTTTCGTATGTGTCTTCATATAATTATAGAATTCCTGATGCAGCCGCTGGAATTCTTCCGGTGCATGCATCGCATGCCGGTAAAGAAATCTGTTGCCAAATTCACTCTGATATACTCTGCTTAGAACCCCTGCCAGCATTCCTGTCGGCATATCTTTGATCATATAAAGCTTTGCCGGGCACAACATTCCCTTTTGGGCGATCCACTTCAGGTTCTTTTTCATCCGATAAGCTGTCAGCGTCATCAATTTTTCATTTGCACAGATTTTTTCCGGATGCCTGCTCTGGTAATAAGCATCTGCCAGCGGAATGATCACGCCAAGATGTGAGATCTGCCAGTGATGCATTTCCGGAACGATCTGATATGGAATGTGGCTTTTTCTAAATATATATGCCAGTGCTTCTTCCCTGCTGCTCTTTCTTCCTCCGATCTCACCGAATGTTGTCGGCTGGATTGCTCTTGGCAGAAGCTGTGCATCAAGAATCCCACCTTCGATACAGCCGCCCGCTCCCGGAAATGCCGGAAGGATCCTTCCTTTTCCGCAGATTTTCTCCCACCTGCCATATGGTTTGATCGTATTGACCATAGTGACAACATTCGGACTTTTATTCTTACTGATATCTTCCAGTGCTTCTTCTACTTGATTCTCACGTACAGTCAGGAAAATAAACTGGTAACGGTCATTCGGCTTTAACTCACTGATCGTCTTAACCTCAACTTTATGCGTTCTTGTCTTGCCTCTGTACCATAGACCGTGTCCCTGTAATTCTTTTAACCGCTGCCCTCTTGCTAAGACTGTTACATCCAGTCCCGCTTTGGCGAATCTGGATGCGTAGAAGCTTCCGATGACTCCGGCGCCGTAGATTAGGATCCGCATGGTGTATTCCTCCTTGATGTATGTTCGTCTATTCTGTGTTCTTTCTTGTGTTCTTTGATATCTTTCTGTTATATATCTTCTGCTATAGCATCTGTTGTAATTCTAACACCCGGACTTTTTGATTTCAACACTGTCCCGGTTTATGGTGCATCTGATCGTATTTTATTTTATGTTCTAAATTTGTTAACAATTTCTTCCTAATTCTATCACAGTTTTATCACAATTCAATTCTATACTAGGAATTGTTCAAGAGAACAAACACTTTAAATCTTTTTCATAACTTTTTCCTCAGGGCTGCACTCCTCCCTAATAATGCAGTCCTTTTTTAATGTTCTAAATTGTTAATTAAATTAAAATTATCTTTATTAGTATATTTTGAAATATCTAACAAAAAGTTGTGACATCATCACAACTTTTTGTTTTAATACCATATTTTTACATCACTCTCAAACATACATCTCTTGTTACTGTTTATCGTATCCAGATTAAATTTCACGTTTTTGTATTATTTTTTATGAGTACAACAAAAAAATTATATATCATACCATTACATCATTCTCAAACGTATAATCCCTCTGTGATAACCGCTGTGCAGCTTGTGTACCATACATTTTTACATCATTCTCAAACTGGCCAGAAACCCAGCAAGGATACTTAAAAGCTTGTGTACCATACATTTTTACATCATTCTCAAACTACCAGATGCATGATACTTTTGTTTTTTGAGCTTGTGTACCATACATTTTTACATCATTCTCAAACAATGTCCATATCTGCCTCCGCGCTATCGCAGCTTGTGTACCATACATTTTTACATCATTCTCAAACAACCCCTTGTGAACTACTCGCAAGTGTATAGCTTGTGTACCATACATTTTTACATCATTCTCAAACGAATGAATAAACAGATCACACGACTTACGTGCTTGTGTACCATACATTTTTACATCATTCTCAAACCGTTCGGGATAGCTATACTATAGGCTCATTGCTTGTGTACCATACATTTTTACATCATTCTCAAACAGAGCGTTCGCCAATTCCTTAGATGTAAGTGCTTGTGTACCATACATTTTTACATCATTCTCAAACAGCTATAGCAACGTCTTTCCCATGTCCAGTGCTTGTGTACCATACATTTTTACATCATTCTCAAACATGTACCTAGTCTTTTTGCAAGCTCAGTAGCTTGTGTACCATACATTTTTACATCATTCTCAAACGTGTTGCTTTTATTGGAATAACACTGAATCGCTTGTGTACCATACATTTTTACATCATTCTCAAACATCCTATCACCCTGTCACATTGGTTACATGCTTGTGTACCATACATTTTTACATCATTCTCAAACTTATTCGTACTGTTAACGGAAACAAATCAGCTTGTGTACCATACATTTTTACATCATTCTCAAACTTATTCGTACTGTTAACGGAAACAAATCAGCTTGTGTACCATACATTTTTACATCATTCTCAAACACTGTATAGTCCATTTCCGTACCAGAAACCGCTTGTGTACCATACATTTTTACATCATTCTCAAACTGGTATCTGTTGTAAATATAATTATGGTTTGCTTGTGTACCATACATTTTTACATCATTCTCAAACCTAATCTATCTATTGCTTGCTGATTATTCAGCTTGTGTACCATACATTTTTACATCATTCTCAAACGATTTCATAATTCGAAAGTTCTTCTTTTGTGCTTGTGTACCATACATTTTTACATCATTCTCAAACCAATCGGGTATTTCTTCCAGTTATAATCCCGCTTGTGTACCATACATTTTTACATCATTCTCAAACGTTATCGAAATATCGAAAAACTTTTTGAAAGCTTGTGTACCATACATTTTTACATCATTCTCAAACTATCCGTCAAGTAATGCTTTCAAATTTAGTGCTTGTGTACCATACATTTTTACATCATTCTCAAACGCCATTCTATCTGACGCACCATCTGCATCGGCTTGTGTACCATACATTTTTACATCATTCTCAAACATAGGTTGATTGGCTGGGCGGACAGGTTCGGCTTGTGTACCATACATTTTTACATCATTCTCAAACTTCACTTTCCAGTATTGGTACAGGAATTATGCTTGTGTACCATACATTTTTACATCATTCTCAAACTTATTCATATACACTTCATCATAGATGTACGCTTGTGTACCATACATTTTTACATCATTCTCAAACCATGTTTGTTTTCTCCTTTCTTCAATTGTTGCTTGTGTACCATACATTTTTACATCATTCTCAAACGGAATATGGAACGGAATAAGCAGCGGTTGGGCTTGTGTACCATACATTTTTACATCATTCTCAAACGGTTGCGCAGCGTGGTTTCGGTTCCACGCTGCTTGTGTACCATACATTTTTACATCATTCTCAAACCTCAAATTCAAAAATGAAATGCCATCACCTGCATAAAATCAGATACTCAAACCATATATTTTAATAAATTTCACATTTATCTTTATCTATAATATACCGTTCCATCCCCTCCACGCAAGTTTTCTCGCTGTTTTCTATAAACAATCCTTTTATTTCCATATATTTTATTTCTTCACATAACCTCCTTATCCGTTCATCATTCAAAAAACATCTTGCATTAATAAATACAACTAATTTTACAGATAATAAATCTACAAGTACTTTTATATATTTTACAAGTCTTTCAAAAAAATCTTCTCCGCTGTCTTCACATTTTAAATCAACTGCTTTAAACAAAGCATTCATTTCAACTTCATTATTAAATTCAAGTATATAATTCGTTTCTTGTTCCAAATCTAACAAATATTCCTGTATTAATTTTGTCAGTTCAAGTGTTTTCATATATAACACTTCATTGGAAGACAACTTGTGCAATTCTTCATATAATTTATTTAAAATTTTCCTATTATTTATTTCTACAGAAAGTGGATTTATTACAATCTCTGAATATTTTGCAATGTCAATTTCCTTATTATTTTCCGATAATACAAATTCACCTTCATCTTTATTGGCTTGCTTATATAATTCTCCTACATATTTTGAAAACAGTTCCGGTGATTCTATGATCCACTCCACACATTCTTTTTGCTCATTAACTATTTCACCTGACAAATCTCCATGTACAAGTTTCATAGAATCACCAACCTTTCATCCGTATCCAGGACTTCACTTTTCACCTGTCCTAAAATAATATCCATTTTTGCATACTGCTTTTCTGTTACTGTTAATAACTGTATTAACCCTTCTTCCGGCTTATTTTTATGCACATTGTCAACAATTGCATTGACTGCAGAACTATTTAATGCCAGTTTACAGTATACGGATTCCTGAAGCATAAGGAATCCGTTCTTCAATAGAAATCTTCTAAATTTTGCATATGCCCTCCGGTTCTCACTCGTAAGAACCGGAAGATCAAAAAATACCAATACTCTCATAAATCTATAGCTCAATTTTATAAAATCGAATCAACGCACTATCATCTTCATTCAACGCATCAAATATACTTTTACAATAAATCTTTATTGCATTATTTACATATTGAATTCTTCCATCAATCTGAATTTCTTTGTTTAGTATATTTACTAACAACATCTTTTCTTCATGCTCGAACTGTTCAAGTCTCATATTATATACTTCCTGATCAACCAGAACTCTAAATGGTTCCATTAAATCAGACGCAAGATTAAACTGATTGAACATATTATCATGAAAAATCCCCAGTTGTGTAATATACCCATTTGATACGACTTCACGTGTAAATGTAGACAAAATAATGGAATAGCCATAATTCAAAGCAGCATTAATATAGCTGTCTTCTGTACGAGTAAAATCTAATCCAAACATCGCATTAAAGTATACCTTTGCAGCATGTCCTTCCCTGTTTGTATTGTCATTCCATTCAATCTCTTTTAAATAGCTATCAAGTAGTGCCGATTCTTCCTTTCCTAATAATTCCAATAATTCTTTTTGTTTCCTTATTTTTTCTGTAACAATTTCAGTCCACACTGTTTCTTTTGTATTCTGCTTCCACGCAATCTGTTTTCTGACTTTGTTGCTCGTATCATGACTTCCATAATAATTTACCAGTTCGCATGACGGATTCTTTTTTTCATCACAAAATATCACTTTAATTTTTCTTTTTGCTAATTCTGCAATTAAACTCGTCGTTATTGAAACCGCTGTAGATTCGATTAATATTGTAGAAATCTCGCTTAAAACTATCTTTGTTACTTCTTCACTTCGCACAACCATATATCCTAATTGTAAATCCAGTTTTGCTCGTTTAGAAATAACAACTATACGCCAACTCATATCTTTAACAAATCAATCTCATTTTCGAAAATTCCTGTTGGAGACTGATTTATAATAGAAATTTTGTTACACTTACTTATATTATTATTCATAACTAATATTCCTGCTTTTCCAGGTCCGCCTATCATTTTTAAATTGGCCGCACTACTTTGACACTGAAAAATATGTAAAATTTCAAACAAAGTACTACTTTTATCCTCTAGTGATAACCTTTCAAATTCTTTTTGTTTATCTATAAGCGTTTTTGCCTGTTCGGATAATCGTATTCTATACACTGTGTTTTCTAACTTATCCACAAAAGTGTTATATATTTCCATAAGTACTTCATTATCAATTCCATCTTTATCAGATAATTTTAATTCTCTATTTTCTTGTCTCCTTTGAATAAACTTTACAATTTTTTTCATTGTTACAATTATTTTCTCATCCAAAATCAATTGATTTGCACATTTAAATAGTAGTCTGTCCCCTGTTCTTCCAGACAACCACATTTTGAATCCGTCCACATCAAATAATGTATCAATCTTAATTTTTTTCAATAGTATCTTTGGTTCTTTCAAACCTCTGCCTTTTTCTAAAAAGTTCAATGCTATTGATTCATCCGACTCGATTTTATTCTTTAAATATAATGGTATAAATTCTATCGTTCGAATTGTTTTTCCTTTTTTATCTTTAGATTCTACCAGCATAAAATATGCCCCGGCAGCTTTATTATAGCCTCCATACTTTTCTATTGATGCAAGACGTTCATCAGTTTCCTTTATAGCAATCTGACCTTTTCCTTTTTTCATAATCTGCTGATCAAACAGCCCACCTTTCGCTTCATGAACCTGTCTTGTCACCAATATATTATTTTTATTCATTATTTGTTTTACCGTTACAATTGTTCCTTTTTTCCCGGCTTCCCATGCAACTTCTCCATTTCGTTCAATATTCCAACCTGATGTAAACATCTTTTTTAAGTTGTAAGTACGTCCCGGATTTTCTTTTATAAACCACGATGCATTCTTAGTAAATTTCACATAATAACTATTACCAACTACAATATTTAAATACGCATCCTCTGCGTGATGCAAATCATTCACTTCTCGAACTTTCAGTAATTCAAAATCTTTTCTGAATCTTGAAACCGTACCTGCTTTGACATATACAATTTCACTTTCCGGAAACACTTGCTTTAATATTTCCGCTACAGCTTTTGTACTCTGCCTCGTTTCAACAATCTGCCTTTCAATAAATCCTGCTAATTCTTCCGGACTCAATTCTGTATTTCTTATTAAGCGTTCATATTTTTCTTTACTTATAAACCCTCCATCTAACAGTGACTTCCAAAAGCCTTTTCTCTCATGTCGTATATTTTCATTTAATGGATACTTATCTGATTTTGTTGCATTATATTTCTTTTTTACCAATACGCGATTATTAAGACTGTCATCCATCGTTTTAGATTGTGGATATATATGATCAATATCATATTTTGTATTATCCCATAAGTCTTTCAGTTCTATTACCTCGCCAGAATACATACAACGACCCTTTTGCGTATAATATAGGTACAACTTATCGCTTCGTAATTTCTGTTCTTCCTGATCTCCCAGTTCTTTTACCCAATCTTTTTCTTCATTTTTACAAGCCTTATACAAATCTATTAGTTGTTTTTTACGCGATTCGGTTCTCTTACTTTCTTGCTTTTCTCTCGCCATCTCAATAAATACACGTTTCGGAGATTCTTTCATTACTTTTTCTAATTCTTTCACGATTTTCAGCGTCTGCCATATCTGTCTTTTCACAGATGGAGAAACATACATATTCTCTACTGTTTCGTACGACAATGTTTTAGTCTGTTTTCCCATATTGTATGTTTCGACTTCTTCCATAAACCGATATTCATTACTTAATAATTGCATCAGATTATTATTCGATTCCCACAATGCCGTAATGATATTCCATACCTCTCCCGTTTCCGGATCTGGAGCTGTTACTTCTTCTAAGAACTTTTTAGAAAATCTTCCCCAGCCTGTATAGGATAGCGCACATATTTTCTTCAACTGATTCGGCGTAATCTGAGGATATAATCGATTCAGTCTCTTTTTCAGCAGCTTTTTATCATCTCCAAACAATACTATATTGGTAATAATATTTTCTTTGTCCTTTTTAGCCAATTCTGTTCCTGTCAAGATTTCTTTAAAATCATGATATGCCGTTAACGATGCCTTAAAATCACCATCAATTCCAGTTATTTCGACATTGCCGGATATGATACCTTCACATTTCAAGTAATTTTTTATCTTCTTTACAGTTACTTTCCGATACTTACAAAATACATCTGTATACAACCGTTGTTTCAATTCTACAGATAATTTTTCGCCATCCAACTTTACATTATTTAATTCATTTAAAACCATATATTTACTGTAAAGCAATGAATCCTTCGGCAATACATCTTCGCCCATCAGATATGTACACTTATTTGTCATTCTCCGGATAAATTTTTCTGCACTTGCTTCTATATCAACTACATTTTCAAAATTCCATGGATATATCTTTTCATTACTTTTCCGTACAGCCCATGTAAATTTTTCCTCTTTTCCGTCATCTATCTTATTCAGCGGACCAACATAATACGGAATTCTGAATTCAAATAATTGAACCAGTTTATCTTCGTTCTCTTTAATGAGGTCTATTTTATCCCGTAAATTTCCTAATATCTTTTTCAACTCGTACAAATGAATCTGATACGGTATTACACCATTATCCCTGTTCACCTGTTTTGGTAGAAATGTTTCTCTTTCTAGCTCTTCTTTCAAATATTCATATTCAGGTTGTCCTTCTAGCTTTTTAAGTACGTTTTTCTTAATAAAATCATAGAATTCTTCTTTACTGCACCGTTTGCTCTGCAAATCAACCTTTTTTCCATTTATTTTCGTCATTCCTATATAAGCAGAGTAATTTTTCAATTTGTCACTCGTACTTACAAAAATATCTTTATATTCCTCCTTTGTCAGATATTTCCGAACTATCTTTTTCAAAAATTGTAAATCCGATTTATGTTTTTCATACGTTGCTACTTTCGCTTCTGAAATTGACGTATATTTTCCCAATATTTCAACTAATACCGCCCAGTCATACACTGCTTTTGCCGTCTCTATAATATAGAATTGTTCTCCCAGCTCATTTTCAACTTCTCCGATATAATCATCGTATCCATTATCAGCAAAGGAAATCTTCGGTCTTTCTGTCTCATTTAATTCTTCAAGACCAAATATATCACTCAATTTCACCGTTCCACCAGCCAATAAATTCAGTACAGCCTTTTCACATATTGATTTTGCTTTTAATGCTTTTATTAATCTGGTTTTCTTTGTGGATCGGTTTAACATGTTATCTTTTAAAATACTTTCTACAACAGCATATTCTTCTTTTCCCAGTTCAAGATTCCAATCCAATTCCTCATTTTTGATATTCTCCAACAATTTTGAAAATGTCGTTCCGAACTCCTTAATCTCATTAATGTCACCAGATAACAAGAAATGGCCCCTATGCTTCATCATATGATGAATTGCCAGATACACCAACCGGATATCCGGTGTCTCCTCTGTATTCATCAACATTTTCCTGAGATGATAAATTGTCGGAAATTTTTTATGATAATCTTTATCTGTAAAATCGTCATCAACAAATAATGCATATGGCAGTTCCGGACAATTTCCATTGATATCTCGCTTATCTTCTGGATAATATTTGCTTTCTTTCATTCGCAAGAAAAATCCTGGATCTTTCTTACTTATTTCCTCTGCAAAAATTTCCTGTAAAATTTCAATTCTCCAGTTTCTTCGATCTAGTCTTCTTCTTGATGTTCGGAACATTCTTCGTTCTTCTGCTGTCGATGCACTTTCAAATAATCGGACTCCCCATAGTGCTTTTCCATGTTTACGCAAGACATGATATTCCGAATCTGTAACAGCCCATCCTACAGATCCGGTTCCCATATCCAGTCCTAAATAGTACTCCTGTTCCATAAAATTTTCCTCCTATTTTGTTGACATTTTCATATTGCTGATTTATACTAAAAACAAGTTTAGTACCATACTAAATTTACATCATAAGTTCAAATAAGAATTTAATTCAAATCGTCACTTGATGTGACCCACAGTGTGTGGATGAGCCTGTAGTAATACAGGCTTTTTTATTTATAGTATATATCTTCTTTACTAACTATCCAAGCTATTTTTTATTACTTTTTCAATAAATTTATCACTACCGTTCTTTCATTAATTATAATATATAAGGTGTGGTATAGTCTCCTCACCTTATATATTATAATTATTTTTTAAACTTCTTCTTCCGTTATTTTCCAATCTCAAATTATTAACATTTTCTCCCCACTTCCATCACACTTTCATCACAATTCGCCTCTATACTAATAATTGTTCAAGAGAACAAAACATTTAAATCTTTTTCATAACTTTTTCCTCAGGACTGCACTCCTCCCAAACAATGCAGTCCTATTTTTTTGCCCAATTACCGGGTAACACCCAAACAGCTTTAAAAAGCAAAAAATAATAGGTGCTTCCAGCACACATACTGGAAACACCTATTATTTCATTCTTATTACGAGCCACCAGGGACACTAAAAAAGCCACAAAACTCCATCCAGACTGGTTCTGCAGATCTACAGTCCGTTCGCAATTTCCCTCTTTGCATCTTTCTTCCGTTCCATATTCGAAACAATAATACAACAAGATGCATCACCAGTAATATTAACCACCGTACGTCCCATATCAAAGATACGGTCCACGCCGGCAACCAGTGCGATTCCGTCAACCGGAAGTCCGACTGAGGCAAGTACCATTGCGAGCATAACCATACCTGCTCCCGGAACTCCTGCAGTACCGATGGAAGCCAGCGTTGCAGTCAGGATCATCGTCAGCATCTGCGGAAGCGTCAGATGGATGCCATAGCATGATGCAATAAAGATCGCACACACGCCCTGATAGATTGCAGTTCCGTCCATGTTAATCGTAGCTCCAAGCGGAAGTACGAAAGAAGATACTTCTTTGGATGCTCCCATGTTTTCTACGCATTCCATATTAATCGGAAGTGTTCCGACAGATGAAGAACTTGAGAATGCGAACATGATTGCCGGAAGCATTCCCTTGAAGAATTTTAACGGGCTCATTCCGCCCATTGTCTTTACTGCAAACGAATATACAACTACTGCATGGATGATGTAGCATACATAAGCAGCCAGAAGTACCATCGCGAGTGAACCGATGATCGCCGGCCCGTTTGAAGCAATGACCGGACTCAGCAGACAGAACACACCAATCGGTGATAACTTCAGGATCATCTCCATACATTTCATAAATACATCATTCAGATCATTACAGGCTGTTACCAGTCTTGTATTTCTTTCACCTTCCCCCAGAAGGATAATTCCAAATCCAAGAATCAGTGCCGTCACGATCACCTGGAGCATATTTGCCTCCACCATCGGTGATACAAAATTTGATGGGAAGATATTTACAATCGTATCCATCAGTGAGATCGTCTGATCTGCTTTATAAGAAAGATCTGTTGTCGCAATCTTCGGAAATGCTCCTTTGAACATATTTGCCCCAATAAGTCCGAATGTAATGGCAAATGCTGTCGTACACATATAGTAAACGACTGTCTTTACTCCGATCGATCCGACCTTTTTAATGTCCTTCATGGAAATAATTCCACACATAATGGAAAACAGTACGATCGGAACGACAATGAATTTCAGTAAATTCAGAAAAATCGTACCAAATGGCTTGATATAAGTTTCCGCAAAATTTGCGTATTTCTGCATCAGTAATCCTGCAATGACCGCCAAAACCAGTGCAATGAATATCTGTGCAGCCAGTGATAATTTTTTCTTTTCTTTCATATTTCCTACCCTCTTCCTCTCTTTTTACAAGAGCATTCTCTAAAAATTACTCTTATACGTATACCTTCGTATTTATAACCCTTGCTATCAACATGCTCCTTACGAATGCATAGCAATAAAAAAATGGGCATTACCATACTGTGTAATGCCCATTCATTATCTTTAATATATTATCACATTGTTCTATTAAAGTCAATATGATAAACATTAGAAATTGTTGTCAGAACATTTCAAAAATTAATCCTTTAAATTCACTAAAATTCTAGTCATTTTAGCCAATTCATGTTATTATCTTAGATAGGATTTTTAACAAAACGCACAGGAAGGAGCATTTTAACAATGGATGAAAGAATTAGCCGCGTATTGGAAAAAATGAAAGAGAAAGGAATTGATCAGTTACTGGTATCTGATCCACTGAGCATCCGCTTTTTAACAGGAATCATGGTAAATCCCGGGGAAAGATTATATGCCCTGTTACTTAGAACAAGTGGAAAGCATACATTATTCCTGAACTATCTGTATTATGTATCAAATACAGGATTCGAAGAAGTATGGTTCAGTGACATGGATGACCAGATTGGTGTTCTGATGGAGCACATCGATACAAAGAGCACTCTTGGTATTGACAAGACATGGCCTGCACGTTTCCTCATTCCACTTCAGGAGCGCTGCCCTGAGATGAAGACTGTATGGGGATCTGACTGCGTAGACGGTGTTCGTGCTGTTAAAAACGCTGAGGAGATCGAGATCATGAAACATGCATCTGTGATCAATGATACAGTTATGGAAAGAGTTGCTAATTTCATCAAAGAAGGTATGACAGAGAAAGAAGTTGCTGACTTCATCGACGCTGAGTACCTGAAAGAGGGAGCTAGCGGAGTAAGCTTTGATACAATCGTATGCTTCGGACCTAACGCTGCTGACCAGCACCATACACCAAGTGAGACAAGAACTCTGAAAGCCGGAGAATGTGTCCTGATCGATATGGGTTGTGTATGGAAAGGTTACTGCTCAGACATGACAAGAACATTCTACTGCAAGAGCGTAGATGATGAGCAGGCTGCTATCCACGATCTGGTTCGTACAGCAGTTGAGAAAGCAGAAGCTGTTATCAAACCTGGTATGCGTTTCTGCGATATCGACGCTCAGGCAAGAGATCTGATTGACGAAGCTGGATACAGTGAGTACTGGAGAATCCGTCTTGGACACTTCATCGGACAGGAAGACCACGAATATGGTGATGTAAGCCCGATCAACAAGAATGTGGCTGAACCTGGTATGATCTTCTCTATCGAGCCTGGTATCTACATCGAAGGCAAATACGGTGTTCGTGTTGAGGACCTTGTTCTCGTAACAGAAGACGGACATGAACTTCTGAATGCTGTAGATAAGAAATACCGCATTGTTGGTTAATTTTAAATCTTACATATTATTTTTTAAAGGCAGGACTTCGTTTCCTGCCTTTTTATGTGCCAAAGTTTTCTGTATCTACAGAACCTGCCACAGGCAGCTTCTTCCGAACGCATGGCGATTAAAATAAGCCGGAAGACATTACATCTCCCGGCTTATTCCTAATTACCATTCAAGTTCACATTTTCTATTCTATATTTTCTGACTCAGCTTTTTCTTACTCAGCCTTTTCTCTACGCTCATCCAGTTCTTTTCTGACTGTCGGATAGATCTTATCAATTCCCATGAATAAGTACCAGATGATAAGAACGATCACTGTAATCACCAGTGGCAGATACAGGAACAGTCCTTTGATTGCGAAGATTGCACTTGCTGACTGAACGGCTGCTGTTCCGTCATAATGTCCGGCTGCCAGGATCCATCCAAGTGCTGCTGTTCCAAGTCCGGTTCCGATCTTCTGTCCGAAGCTTGTCACACTATAAGTAATTCCTTCTTCACGGATTCCGTCTTTCCATTCACTGTAATCTACGACATCTCCGACAATTGCGAACAGGCATGAATACAATGCCGCATGTCCGATTCCCTGTAACACCAGACCAGTGTAAATCATTGGAAGATTAACAGGTCCTGCGATTTCAAGCACCAGTCCTGCTGCGTAGAATAAGAATCCTACAAACAGTGCTTTGATCTTTCCGAATCTTTTTGTAAATACCGGGATCAACATAATCGTAAGGATGGTCGGGATATAGTTGAACATGGTCATTGTACTGTTCAGCATCTCATCCCCTAATACGTATTTTGCATAGTAGATTCTGGATCCTCCGGTTAATCCAAGCGATGTATAGATCACTGCAAATGCAAGTGTGATCAGGATAAAGTATTTATTTCTGCAAAGGATCTTAATTGTTTTCAGCGGATGTGTCTTCTTCTTCGCTGTTGTTTCTTTTTTGATTGGTTTGTATCTTTCTTTTGTTCCGGCAAATGTTGTGATGAACATTCCAAGTGCTACGATTGCATACACGATACTCATGCATGTCCAGCCACGCTGTCCGTTTCCAAGGAAATGTACCAGTGGAATCGTGATCACGTTAATCACAAGCTGTGCGATCATGGTAAATTCAAAACGGATCGTGTTCATGACATTTCTGTCGTGCTGCTCTGTGGTTACCAGTGAAAGCATTGTATTATAAGAAAGGTTAGATGCTGTAAAGCATACCGCTGCAAGGAATATGTATACAAGTAACAGGTAAATTGCTTTTCCATTTGCACCAAGATCCGGTACTGTAAAGATCATGATCAGGCTGATGACCAGCGGTGGCGCACTCCAGAGTACCCACGGACGGGCTTTTCCCCATCTGGTGTTCGTCTTATCTATAATGATTCCCATAAAAAGATCCGATACGCCATCGAATAATCTGGCGATCAGCATCAGTGTTCCTACTACTCCTGCAGCAATGCCTGCCACATCAGTACAATATATCGTCAGGAAAGAGGCTACCGTTGTCCATACCAGATTTGCTCCGATATCACCTACTCCATAACAGATTTTCTCTCCCAGAGATACTTTCATTCCATCCGCATTCTCTGTGATGGCTTCCTGTGTATTCTGTCCGGCTTTTTCTTTACTCACTCCGACGGATATTTTATCAACCGCTTCCATCTTAATTCCTCCTCTTTTTTGTTCTGAACCCACTATATCAAAATCCAAATTTTAAAAAGGAGCAATTTTTTCGGAAAGGAGTAATTTTATAAACTGTTATGCATTAATCCGCCTGTATTCATTTGGAAGCATCCCTTCTTCCTGTTTAAATACTTTACTCATATACTTTGGATTGGAAAATCCAGTCATTGCAGCTATCTGATTTAATTTCAGATCTGTATCCAGAAGTAATTCTTTCACATGCATGATTTTAAATTTTCGTACCGTCTCCGTAAAGGAAGTCCCCGTTTCTTTCTTTAATTGTGTTCCCAGATATTGCTCTGTAACATGAAGTCTTCTGGCTGTTTCTTCCAAAGTAATCCCGTCACTATAACATTCTTTCATAATTGTCAGTGCTTTTTGTACCAGATATTCAGAAGATGTCTGGTTGATCTGACTTATCTCGATGCTGGAGAATAATTCCATCATGACTGCTTCTATCTCCTCCCAGGAAACTGCACCTAAGATTGTCTTTAACACTCTCTGAACCATCAATTCCTCATCCCGCAATGTGCCACACTCCTTGGCTGTATTGATTATCGCATATGCGAAACGGATACACACTTCTCTGAGTTCCTGTGGACTGTGTACTTCTATGCGTCCATATTTCATGAATTTCTGAAAACAACCGGTAAATTCTTCTGCATTCATATGTATTACTGCACTTCTGGCCCTGTTTTCCAGCTCTGCCGGATAAATGAACTGATGCGTTCTCATCTGTAGAATTTTCTCGCATTCAATCAATACCCTGTCTCCGAGTATCAGATGCCAGCCACATGCCTTTTCTAATTCCAGCTCTGTCTCAGTCAGTCTGTTAAGTCCCTTACATTCCTTCCATGTAAATACGCCACGGTCATGCAGTCTTACGGAACATGCCGGTACTACCGAATGTTTTACGTATTTCAATAATTTACTGACATCTTCCTCACCATAAAAGCAGACCAATGCTGCCTGTTGTTTTTCACGAGGCAGCCAGCACAGTTTCCGTTCCGGATTGTGTTCTTTCAATTCCTCCAGAAATAATTCGACTTCTTTCTTCTCACTTTCATAATATTTTCCAAGGAAAATGTACATACAATACAGGCTGTGTCCCTGAATGATTCCATAATTATCTGCCAGCACAGCGTCCAGCCTTTCATTCTTCTCATATTCACCATCCAGGATATCCTTCAGAATCTTTTCCAATGAAAGAGAATTCTTTCCCCTCTGTTCTACAAATAACTCTTCTTTAATTTTTTCCAGCGTTTTCTTTAGTTCTGTCAGATTTACCGGTTTTAGCAGATAATTTTCAATTCCCAGTTCGATTGCTTTTTTCGCATAGCTGAAATCCGAGTAAGCTGTAAGAATAATCACTTTTGTATAGATTCCTCTTGCCCGTGCTTCTTTCAGCATCTGCAGTCCATCCATATCCGGCATCTGAATATCCAGCATGATCAGATCCGGCATTTCCTCTTCCAAAAGTATCAGTCCTTCTGCTCCATTCTCCGCACTGCCTACGACCTGATATTCCGGACTTATCTTATTTAAAATATGTACAAGTCCTTCTCTGATTGGTTTTTCATCTTCAATAACTGCTATCTTCATCTTTTTGTTCCTCCTGCAATGGCACAAACAAATGTACTTTCACTCCACTTGGAGATACATTTTCAAAATAAATCACTGCATCTTCTCCGTAATAAAGTTTCAGACGTTTTCTTACATTCGAGATTCCAAAATGATTCTTGATCTCTTTTCCCATATTCAGGTCTTTCAACTGATCTTCTTCTATATGCCGGCCGTTGTTTGCGATAATAATATGCATCTGTTCTTCCGCTTTGGATACCTCGATCGTCAGACGATGTGCTCCTTCATAACCACGGAAACTATATTTGATCGCATTCTCCACAAATGGCTGCAGCAGCATCTTGTGAATCTTGCATTTCCCGTACGAATCTTGAATTTTAAATTCCAGTTCAATCTCTTCTCCCAGTTTTTCCTGCTGGAGAAGGATGTATTTTTCCAGCCATCCTTTTTCCGCATCAATTGTGGTAAATTCACCGGCATCATTGATCGCATAGCGCAGGATGTCCGCAAGTGCCACCAACATCTCGCTGATCTCATATTGTTCATTCTCAATTGCTTTCCAGTTGATCGTATCCAGAATATTATAAAGGAAATGTGGATCGATCTGAGCCTCTAATGCAGAGATTTCTGCATTCTTCTGCTCCATTGCCGATTCTTTTACCTGTCCGATCAAATTGTGGATACGTTCCGACATTTCATTAAATCCTTCAGATATTTCCTGAATCTCTGTACTGTCTTTTTCTTTGACTTCAAGCTTTTCCCGGAAATTATCTTTTTCGAGATTTTTCATTGCATCCACAATGTCATTTACCGATATCATGACTGGTTTGGTAACACGATAGATCAGAAGGACAAAGATCAGCAGAACAGCAAGCGCTACCATGATCCAGAATATCACCTGTTCTTCAATTGCTTTCTGATATTCTCGGATCGACTGACATAAGAGGATTGACCAGCCGCTTCTGGCATTTTTGATTGCCTTCTGATTAACCTTTGCACTATCCAAAGCCTTCTCTTGCCGGCCAAGCATCTTTGTATCTTCTGCCCCTACGATCACTCCGTCTTTCACAAGATATACTCTGGACCCTTTTCCTGCGCTTAATACCGATTCCAGTTCATCCAGATTGACAGACAGGATTACATATCCTAGATCCTCACTGATATCCCAGTAATTAACCACCTTTCTCCCGATATGAAACATACGCTCAGGATTGTCCGTATCTTTATCAACATCATAGGACAGCAGCTTTGTCTCATCCGGAATTTTTACCTTTTCCATCCATGTACTATTCACCGAAGATGACGACAGTCGGTCGTAAAATATCCGCCTCTTGTCTGAAAGCACAAGCTGGATTCCGTCAACTCCTTCATTTCTATTACAGATATGGGCAAAATCTCTTCTCATATTATATGCATCCGCTTCCGGAATTTCTTCCGAATCATTTGCATTTACTACAAGGCTCAGAAATTCTTCATCTGTTGTAATAGCATAAAGTAACGTTTCGTATTTATCCAGCGTCATATTCAGGCTCTGATTTGCTTTCTGCAAGTCAGCCTCTGCCTGATTGTTCATATTCTCTAATGTACTTGTCTTTAATCTCTCCTGCGATATCAGTGCAAAAATAGCAAGCGGAATACATGCCGTAATGATAAATGCCGGTATTAATATCTGCCGGAGATTTTTCTTTCTCTTTTTCATCTGTTTTCTGCTCCAATACTCTCTATCTTTTCTGCACTTTTGTCCAGTATAGTCTGTGAATCGTTTTCATTTACCAGGATTTCTCTTAAGGTATCCGAAAGTGTCAGTGAGATCTGCGGCCAGTTTCTGCTGATCTCTCTTGTCCTGGCATTCTGATACAGATCTATAAATGTCCCTTTTTCCTTATCATTTTCAAACTGTTGCTGCATAATCTCCTGCCTTGGTGCAAGAAATCCGAACTCATCTATGTACTCTTTCATCCGCTTTTTGTCCGCAAGAAATTTCAAAAACTGAATCGCATATTCCTTATTTTCATTATCTGCCACCGCCAGAATCTCTCCTCCAGCCACCGTAATCTGTGGATTCCCGCAAGGAATCGCCGCAACACCAAATTCAAGATCCGGATTGCCTTCACGGATACTGTCGATTGCCATAGAGGAATTGAACATCATTGCGATCTTTCCCTTTATAAACTGATTCGTCAGATCTCCCATCGTAAGGGAAATACTCTGCAGACTTAAGCTTCCTTCCTGCTCCATCTCTTTTAAGAATAAAAATGCCTGCTGCCCGGTTGCTATATTGATGCTATGGATATCTCCACCCATAGACCACAGAATCGGAAGAAACTCATACATACTTTCCTCTGTCTGCAGTGCCGTGATCGCGAAACCTTTTATCGTTTTATCACTGACCTTCTCCGCAACCTCTTTGAATTCTTCCCAATTCTCCGGAACCTTGCATCCTGCTTTCTCCAGAATCTTCTTATTATAGAACATTGCCGTACAGTTCACTCCAAACGGCTGACCATAGATTCTGCCATTCACGGAACATGGTGCCAGCGCTTTTTCCGAATACTCCCGTAATTCCGGGATCTCATCCGTCAGATCTGCAAATGGTTTCATCTGATGAAGGAATTGAAAATCAGAGGAATCTACCAGTGCAATATCCGGCATCTTTTCTTCCGCCATGGACAGTGCCAGCTGTTTCTTAAAGTCTTCATCCGGTATATAAGACACTTTAACCTCTATTTCATCCTGTGACTGATTAAATTGATCTACCAGTTCTTCCAGATGCTGCTGGTTACCCGGAATATCCCAGTAGTGCCACAGTTCTATCTGTTTTTTCTTTTTTTCTATTGTTTCCGCCTTTTTCTGACAGCCTACACACAGACACATGCTGGCAAACATTACCACACACAGGCAGACAGAAATGTATTTTCTGGTTTTCTTCATCGTCTTTCTCCATTTTTAGATTTCCTACAGATTATCTTAAGATTTTTCATATTTTCTTTAGGCCTATAACACAAATTAGAAACATTTACCATGTATGATATAATCATCAACAACAAAGAAGTCACTCAGGTATCAGAAATATGAATCATCTTTTATCTGATCTGACTTCGCCTAAAAAATCCTTCGGTTATTCACTAAAAACAACAACCGAGTTTATATATATCATTTTTCTTTTTCATAACTTTTTTCCTTTCGGGCATCCGGTGTGGATGCCCATTTTTAATATCGAATACTATTCTTTCTCTCCTTCATTCGCCTCTTCAACCACAACTTCCGGTTCTGCCTCACCATGATCCTCTACATAATCAAAACGAATCACCGCCTGCGGCCAGTTCAGACTGATTCTTGCATTCTTCTGTTTCTCTCTTCCTGCTTTCTGGATCAGATCCAGAAGTTCATCCAGAACAGCTTTCGTCAGATAACCGCCGCGCCAGTGGAATGTAAACACTCTTCCCTTTTTCGCTGTCTGCAGTGCTCTTTTATATACATCCTCTGTCTTTGTAAATGACAGTTTCTTTTCTTTATAATAAAAATGCTCGCCATCTTCACACTCTGGTGCCGGAGCAATAAGCGGCTCATGGTCTCTGAATATGCTTTTATCATTCAGGTTGAAATAGTCGTACCGGATCTCTTTTGAAGCCTGCCTGTCACTCATCTTCTCCCCGTTTCCAAGAGTATTGTCAAACGTCGCATCCAGATGATAATATTTTCCGCCGATTTTTACGATATTCCAGGTATGACGGTATTTGATTCCTTTCTCCGGATTATTCCCGCACACTGCGATCATACACCAGATTCCGAGCGCATCGCACAGTACTTTCACAGATTTTGCAATTCCCTCACAGACTCCGACACCCTGTCCAAGCGGTCCGATGATCTCATGGGAATATGGCTTTTTTAATTTATCGTAATGCACATTTTCACAGATAAAATCATGTACATACTTTTCCTTTTCCCATTCGGATTTGTCTTTCACCGGTCTTATGAGCTTTTCTACTCTGGATTTCAGTGCTTTCTGGTGTTCTTTTATTTTGTTTTTATCAAATAAATATTCCGGGATGAATATGAAATTAGGCGAATCTGAATAATATTTGTACTTATATCCAGTTGCCCAGAAGATTTCCGGATGATCCAGGCGCAGGCGAAAGAACACGTTATAGAGTTCCTCCGCCTCCATTCCCGGTATCTGTATTGAATCTGAGATTTCAAGCAAGCCCTGCCTGATGGCATGATAGGCTGCCTGCTGTACTTTGTTCATTTTACTATAGTAGTATGGTTCCATTCTATCTTCCTCGGTTCCTTTATATATCTGATCCATTTCATTTTTCTCACAGATAGAATTATAACCATAAAACTTTCTACTGGCAATGTCTCTGCGCCAGCTTTCTAATAACTAACTCTTTTAATAACTAACTCTTTGTTCCAACATTCTTCGTTGCAACAATATCCACACCCGTACCTGCGACATCTTCCAGTAATACATCTCCGATATGCACCGGTGCCGGTACTTCTACTGTCTTCAATGCTTTTACGCACTCAAAGATTTTCCCTTTCGGAATATCTTCTTTTGTCTTCACCGATACCATATCTGCATCTCCTCCGGTTACTCTTACCGTCGAAGTCACAATTCTGGTCGGATTGGTTACTTCTTTTCTTGCATAGATGTCTCCACGTTTACAGGTATTTCCTGTTACACTGATCACTTCACCGGCTTCCATTGTCACGGTCAGAGGGCAGCCCATCGGACAGCCGATACATGTCAGTTCTCTTGTTGTTACTGTTTCCATCCTCTACGCCTCCTCTATCTTTACTGTAATCGTCTTCAGATCCGGATACTTCATAAGCTGTTCTTTTGTAAGCTTAATCTGTTCCATCTCTCCCGGCGCAACAACCGGACGTTTTTTATGTATCACCCGTTCATCGTCAAAATATGCGCTTACATAGCAGTTCTTATATACACCGCCTACACGGAAGCGCACAGTAAGGTTTTCATCCATATGAGCCGGATTAATCGTACTTGGAACTGTATAGCGTACGCCTTCTACCGGATTCAGTGTAATATCTGCTGCATCTTCCTTACTGCTCTTTTCCCCACCGTCTGTGTCTGACTGTAAGTTCTTCACATATTCTGCTGCATTTCGTCCCGCAGTCTTTGCTTCCTCTGATACAAAATCCACCAGATCATGTACATGCAGTACATTTCCACAGGCGAATACGCCTTCGATATTCGTCTCGAGACTTTCATTGACCTTCGGTCCTGAAGTTACCGGATTCATATCTACGCCCATACCTCTGGAGATCTCATTTTCCGGGATCAGCCCACAGGAAAGTAATAATGTATCACAGGTGTATTCTTCCTCTGTTCCCGGGATCGGTTTTCCTTTGCTGTCTACTTCTGCCAGCGTGATCCCTTCAACTCTTTCTTTCCCTTTGATATCCACAACCGTGTGGCTCAATTTCAATGGAATATCATAATCGTCCAGGCACTGCACGATATTACGTTTTAATCCACCGGAATACGGCATCAGTTCTGCCACAACTTTAACCTTCGCACCTTCCAGTGTCATACGTCTTGCCATGATCAGTCCAATGTCACCGGAGCCTAAGATCACGACTTCTCTTCCCGGCATATATCCTTCCATATTGACCAGACGCTGTGCTGTTCCTGCAGAATAGATTCCCGCCGGACGGTAACCCGGAATATTCAGTGCTCCTCTGGAACGCTCACGGCATCCCATGGCCAGGATCACTGCCCCTGCCTGTATTTCAAATAATCCTTCTTCACGATTCATTGCGGTTACGATTTTATCCGAACTGATGTCCATTACCATCGTATGCAATTTATATTCGATGCCAAGATCCTTCACCTGTTTGATGAATCTTCCGGCATATTCCGGTCCGGTAAGTTCTTCTTTAAATGTATGAAGGCCGAAACCATTATGAATACACTGATTCAGGATTCCCCCAAGTTCTTTATCCCTTTCCAGGATCAGGATATCCTGGATTCCATTTTCTCTTGCTGATACGGCTGCCGCAAGTCCGGCCGGACCGCCGCCAATGATTACTATATCGTATGTTTTCATAATCAGATGTCCTCCTTATTCACTCCTACAATGATCCTTGATTTCCCGCCAGACTTTGTGATCTCTGACATTGGAATTTCCAGTTCTCTTGCAAGGATTTCCATCGTTCTAGGGGAACAGAAACCGGCCTGGCACCGTCCCATACCTGCTCTTGTTCTGCGTTTTACACCGTCTAACGACTTTGCTCCGAGTGGTCTATGGATCGCATCGATAATTTCACCTTCCGTGATCATCTCACAACGACAGATAATATTACCGTATGCCGGTTTCTCTTTGATTAATTTCACTCTTTCTTCTTTACTCAGAGTGTTTGGATCCAGGATTCCTTTTCTTGTAGCAATGAAATTTTCTTTTTCTTCCAGATGAAGCTTTTCTTTCAAAATTCCCGCAACCATCTCTCCGATTGCCGGACTGCTGGTAAGTCCTGGAGATTCAATACCTGCACAGTCAATGAATCCCTTCGCATCTTCTAATTCTTCTATGATAAATTCATGTCCGTCTTCATGCGCACGAAGTCCGGCAAATGATGTAATGACCTGACGCATCGGAATATTTTTTACATTCTGCCCTGCTTTTGTAAGTACCTGATCAAGTCCCTCTCTTGTCGTATTGGTTCCTTCTTTTTCTTCAATATCGATTGCTGTCGGTCCAAGGAGCAGATTGCCATGTGCTGTCGGCGATACAAGAATTCCCTTTCCGAATTCGTTCGGAAGTGCAAAGATTGTTCTCTTTACATGTCCGCCTGCAGTTTTATCCAGCAGACAGTAGTCTCCTCTTCTCGGTGTTATGTGGATTTTCTTTTCACTGACCATATTGTGGAATTTATCTGCATACACACCAGCTGCATTCACCACATATTTTGTCTTGAAAACGCCCTGATTCGTGTGGACTTCCCAGATATCTTCCGTCTTTTTCAGTTCTTTTACTTCTGTATCAAACTTAAATTCTACACCATTTTCACAGGCATTTTCTGCCATCGCAATATTTAATCCGAATGGACATACAATTCCGGCTGTCGGCGCATAGAGTGCCGCATATACATTGTCTGCAATGTTCGGCTCCATCTCAAGTACTTCTTCTCTATTAAGAATCTGAAGTCCCGATACACCATTTGCCACACCTCTGTCGTATAATGCCTGTAATTTGTCCATATCCTCTTCACGCAGACAGATCACAAGTGAACCGATTCTTTTGAATGGAAAGTCAAGATCTTTAGATAACTGTTCCATCATTGCATTACCGCGGACGTTTAACTTAGCCATCAGTGAACCCTCTTTTGCATCATATCCTGCGTGCACAATTCCACTATTGGCTTTTGACGTTCCACAGCAGACATCTTCTTCTTTTTCCAATACACAGATTTTTGCTTTATAGCGGGACAATTCTCTTGCAGCCGCTGAACCGGATACTCCACTTCCGATTATCATCACATCATACATGTTCCATCTCTCCTTCTATATGTCTTCCATATCCCAGGCATCACTTCTGATACCCGTAGGCTTTTGAAAAAAGAGCCTGACAAGTAAACGCATCACGAATATGCGGTTATCCTGCCAGGCTCTCTTCTCTCACGCCTCTTATTCTATTTTTTTATTATTCTACCACGGAATGGCACCATAAAGCAATACCGCAGCGACAGCTCCAATTACCGGTCCTACTAAAGTTACGACACCGTATCCCCAGTTTGAACTTCCTTTTCCTTTGATTGGAAGTACTGCATGAGCCAGACGTGGTCCAAGATCTCTTGCCGGGTTGATCGCATATCCTGTCAGACCACCGAGTGACATACCGATAGAAACGATGATTCCGAATACGATAAATTTGCCAAGTCCGTCTGTAAGTTCCGGCACATTTGCCATTCCTTTGATTGCAAATACAAGTATAAATGTTCCGACTGCCTCACTGAAAATATTCAGGCCAAGATTCGGAATGGATGGTGCGGTACAGAATACCCCAAGTTTTGTTGCCTGATCTTCTGTTGCGTCAAACTGTCCTTTGAACAGAAGATATACAACTGCTGCACCCACGAACGCACCTGCGAATTGTGCCACAATATATCCAGGAACCATAGACCATGCAAAGCTTCCATCGACCGCCAGTGCCAAGGTCAGCGCCGGGTTAAAGGATGCTCCGGATGCAGCTCCAAATATACATGCCGGCAGCATAACCGCAAGACCCCAGGCAATGGTGATTTGAACCGTTCCTCCGCCCTTCATTCCGGATTTATTCAGGTTCACATTCGCAACCACTCCGTCTCCAAGAATAATCAGTATCATCGTTCCCAAGAATTCAGCTATATAAGGTAACATAGAAATTTCCCCCTTTTTTCTATCTATCTTTATTCAGTTTTTAATCTTCTTTTGCCCATCCGTAAGCGTATTTTACAGCTTTATTCCAGCCTTTGATCATCTTACTTCTCTGCTCTTCATCGATCTTAGGCTCGAATGTCTTGTCGATTGCCCAGTTCTTAATGACATCTTCTTTGCTTTCCCAGTATCCGACTGCAAGACCTGCAAGGTAAGCAGCTCCCATTGCAGTTGTCTCTACGCACTGCGGACGGTTTACCGGAGCGTTGATGATATTTGCCTGTGTCTGCATCAGGAAATCATTAGCACTTGCGCCGCCGTCAACCTTAAGTGCCGCAAGATCAATTCCGGAATCCGCTTTCATTGCTACCAGAACATCATTTACCTGATATGCCAGTGATTCCAGCGTTGCTCGGATAATGTGGTATTTGTTTACTCCACGTGTGATTCCTACGATAGTTCCTCTTGCGTACTGATCCCAGTGTGGTGCTCCAAGTCCTGTAAATGCAGGTACTACATAACATCCATTGGTATCTTTTACTTTCTTTGCCATATATTCAGAATCCGGTGCAGAATCAATAATGCGAAGTTCATCTCTTAACCACTGGATTGCAGCTCCTGCTACGAAGATGGAACCTTCCAGTGCATAATTAACTTTGCCATCTAATCCCCATGCAATGGTTGTAACCAGGCCATTTTTAGAAAATACCGGTTTTTCTCCTGTATTCATCAGAAGGAAACATCCTGTTCCGTATGTATTCTTTGCTTCTCCTGCGTTAAAACATGTCTGGCCGAATAATGCTGACTGCTGGTCTCCTGCTGCTCCTGAAATTGGGATCGGTCCTCCAAGATAAGACGGATCAGCCTCTCCGTAGATGCAGCTGGATGGTTTTGGTTCCGGTAACATACATTTCGGAATATCCAGTTCTTTAAGGATCTCATCATCCCACTCCAGTGTATTGATGTTAAATAACATTGTACGAGAAGCATTCGAATAATCTGTCACATGTGCTGCACCCTTGGTCAGTTTCCAGATCAGCCATGTTTCAACTGTACCGAATAACAATTCTCCTCTTTCTGCCCTTTCTCTTGCTCCCGGCACATTATCCAAAATCCATTTTACCTTTGTTCCTGAGAAGTATGCATCAATGACCAGTCCTGTTTTTTCACGGAATTTGTCTGTTAATCCTTTTTCTTTTAAGGAATCACAATATTCTGATGTTCTGCGGCACTGCCATACGATCGCATGATGTACCGGTTCTCCTGTCTCTTTGTCCCAGACGATTGTTGTCTCACGCTGGTTTGTGATACCGATTGCTGCGATATCTTCTGCTTCTGCATTGATCATATTCATTGCTTCTACCGCAACACCAAGCATACTTGCCCAGATCTCATCTGCATCATGTTCTACCCAGCCCGGTTTTGGGAAATACTGTGTGAATTCTCTCTGTGCCACACTGCACATCTCACCTTTTTCGTTAAACAGAATACATCTGTTACTGGTAGTTCCTGCATCTAACGCCATTACATATTTTGCCATATTCATTTCCTCCTGATTTCTCTCTTACTTTTACTGGTTACTTTTTTTCGCATGCGTTCTATTTGAATTGCTCCCCATAAGCAATTAAATATTCTGTTTCATCATATGCAGCCATTACATCTTCCATACCTGATGATTGGTCGATGATACTGCAATTGCTCCGGCTGATAATGCAGCCATCACATCTTCTTTGTCTGTGATCAGTCCTCCTGCTATGATCGGTGTCTTTATCGAACTGCAGATTCTTTTGATCACTCTTGGCATCACTCCCGGAAGTACTTCTATGAAATCCGGTCTTACTATATGCTGTTGCTGTCTGATATTCTCAAATGCCATGGAATCCAACAGAAAATATCTGAGGATCGTATACATCCCAAGTTCTTTTGCTTTCTTGATCAGTGATGGCTTTGTTGATATAATGCCATCTGCTTCCGTATGTTCTTTCAGATATTCTACCGAAACTTCTTTCGGACTCAGGCCACTGATCAGATCTACATGTACCATCGCAACCTTTCCTGCATCTTTGACTCTCTTTACGATCCGGTCTATCGAACAGACATCTCCAAACAATATGAAAATCACCTGTATCTCCTCTATCGTGCAACTTACTTCTATATCCTTCATGTTCTTCACAGCTGCAATAATCGGATTATTGCCGACCGCATCGTAAAATATCTGATTCATCTTATTCCATCCTCATTCCTATTTGCTGAACGTCTATGCTATATATTTATTCTATTATATTCTGAAATAATTTTCAAAAAAAAGAACGCGACTAAAAGTAATCGTGTGATTACTTGTATTCGCTCTCCTATCTCAGCTCCCTTGTTCAACTGTGCTTACTATATCACAGTGCACAATTTTTTTCAATGACATTTGGTCATTTTTTAGCTTTTCATCTATTATATACAATTCTTTTTTCATTTTCTTTCGTTAATATGCATTAATTTTGTGTTGTTTTAACAAAATTATTTAGTTATTTTATTAACATTCTCATTATGATTATTTCATCATCTTTCTTTCATTATATAATTAATCTATCATCGCATATACAATCTGTCAATTTATTTTAAATCAAACAATGCCTTATTATATATTCTTGTTGAATTCACAAGCATTTACTTCTATAATAATATCAGAGCAACAAAAAATTATCCCCGGATATCATTGGAAAGAAGGAATGTATAATGATACGAAATTTGTCCCAAAAACAATTAGACGTCATGAAAATACTCTGGGATGCAGGCACTCCTCTGGTTGCTTCCGACATTGTAAAAGCCGAAAGTTCCATGAACATTAATACAGTACAGGCTTCTCTTCGTGTCCTGTTAAAAGAGAATCTGATAGAAATAGCCGATATTGTATACAGTGGAACGGTATTAAGCCGCAGTTACCGTCCGCTCATTTCCAGAGATGTATATTTCAATGCGGAATATAAAAATATTATTGGAAATAGTTCTACTTCGGCTATGATCGCTACATTCATTGAGCAGGAAGAAGATATTTCCGAACTGGAACGGATTGAAGAACTGATCAGAAAAAGAATGAAAGAGCTCGAAGAAGCACAATAAAAATGGCGTGAAACGATTTCATACAGTCCGTATTTTTACAGAATCGGTGGAATACACCACCGGTTCTGCACTTTATGCAAAGAAAGTTCCTATTCTTTGTTCATTTAAGTTTTCCCCTATCACAATTACGACTTTTTGTCCTTCCGTGATCGGCTCCAGCCGCATCTCCTGATGGGTAACATTCAGTTCCATCCATTTATCATCGTCATCCATTAAGAATCCCTTAATGCGGAATACTTTTCCACATTCTGTATCAGCAAATATCTTCTCTGCCGTCTCTATTATCTCGTTTTTTGTCTTATCAAGATTCATAAAATACAAAGATTTGAACGTCTCTCCTTCTTCGATATGCATCTTACGGTAATTCTCCGGCACATAACCGCAGGCTAACAGCTTTTCATAATCTGCACTTTCAAATGTCTCCCAGTCTTTTACAAAAATCTCATCCCGGAATCTTCTGTTGCACTGTACTTTTTCCATTGCATGATTCAGATGTTCTATCGTATTTTTTATCTCTTCTTCGGTTGCTTCCTGGCTTCTGCTAAGTACGATACATCCCGCATTTGCAGCCTCGGAAGCCAACAGATAGTCTGCCTCATCCGACAAGTCTGATTCCAGCTTCGCATCAACAACTGTGATCACATTGCCAATCTCATACCATCTGTCGATCGGATCATCCCTTAATACATCAAAGAACTCATCCACATCATAGATACCGGACGGTTCCACAATTACCCGGTCATAACCGCACATTCCCATTGCAATCAGCTTCGTGCGGAATCGTCTTCTGTGGCAGTCTGCGTCGCATCCTCCGGCAATCATCTCCAGTTCGCACTTTTCACCTTCCAGATCCTTTAATAACATCATATCTACATTAACCGCACCATAATCATTTTCCAAGATTCCAATATTATCTCCCTTGTCAATCAGATGCTTTGCATATTTTTTTATAAATGTTGTCTTTCCGGAACCTAAAAATCCGGTGATCAGATCTATCTTTACCATTATACTGTTACCTCGAATATTCTTTTTCCTGTCACGCAAAATCGTTTTGACATATAGGCATCCTCTCTTACTGATACTTATGAGTATAACCTTTTTTTCAAGGCTATGCAAGAAATCTTGACATAGGTCCATCTTTTAAAAACAAAAAAAGAACTCAAATCTCTTCCAACACTTGAATGTTAAATTTAAGTTCCTTTTTCGCTTTTTAAATTATTCATTATTTTTGGAAAGGAATTGTCTGGTTCTTTCTTCTTTCGGATTTTCAAACACTTCGTGCGCCAATCCCATCTCTACAATGTGTCCACCTTCCATAAAAACAACTTCATCTGCAACATTTTTTGCAAATTTCATTTCATGTGTCACGATCAACATCGTTGTATGTTGCTTTGCCAGATCTTTGATAACATCTAACACTCCGGCAACTAATTCTGGATCAAGTGCAGATGTTGGTTCATCAAATAAAATAATATCCGGATTAACCGCCAGTGCTCTGGCAATTCCTACACGCTGTTTTTCTCCTCCTGAAAGTGTCTCTGGATATGCATCTTTCTTTTCCAGTACCCCTACTTTTTCCAACAAATCTAATGCAATTTTATCTGCTTCTTCTTTCGGCATCTTCTTTACCAATGTCAGTGGAGTGGTAATATTTTCAAGTGCTGTTTTATTCCGGTATAAATTTGAATTCTGAAAAACCATGGATGTCCGTGTACGCAACACCTGAATATCTGCCTTGCTAAGTTTTTCATAATCGAATATTTGATCATCCAGCTGGATTGTTCCTTCTTCCGGTCTTTCCAGTACATTAATACAGCGAAGAAGTGTTGATTTACCAGTTCCCGATGGACCAATAACCGCAATTACTTTTCCTTTTTCAATTTTCAGACTAATATGATCCAGTACCTGCTGATTCCCAAAACTTTTTGACAAATTCTTAATTTCAAGCATATGTTTCTCCTATATGTATAAGGGGATGTTATCCACACCCCCTCATAACTATTTCTGATAAGCAGAGCTTATTATCTTTTCAACCTTTTTCTGTACTACTCCCAATACAATAGCCAGTATCCAGTAAAATACTGCTGCCAGTATATATGTCTCAAATGTCTTGTAATATGTAGCTGCTGTCAACTGAGCTTCACCCATAATATCCTGAATACCAATCGTCATTCCAAGAGAAGACATTTTGATAATATCCAGACATGAATTCACAATTGGAGGGATTGCTGCAACAGCTGCCTGCGGAAGTATAATCTTCAGCATCATCTGCGGATGTGTCAGTCCAAATGCAATACTCGCTTCATACTGTCCTTTATCTACGCTTTCAATTGCTCCACGTATACTCTCAGATATATACGCTGCGCTGTTAAGTCCCAAACACAGCACCAACGCAAATGTCTTCGGGCACCGTTTCATTACATCAAATACCATTGGTAATCCATAATAAAACAGAAACAACTGAATCAACAGCGGTGTACCCCTGAAATATGATACATAGACTTTTGCAAGCTGACTTAATATTTTTACGCGAAAATGCTGGATAATTGCCAATATAGCTCCCAATATAATACTAAGCAGAAAGGCTAAAGCCGAAACATATATCGTAATCCATAATCCTTCTAAAAGCAGCGGAGTCAATACTTTTGTATATGGGATAAACGTTTCTGTTAAATAAGTCATAGTTATTCCTTCTTAGTAGTAATATCTGCACCAATCCATTTCTCAGAGATTTCCTGCAGAGTACCATCTTCTTTGATAATCTTGATAAATTTGTTCATAGCATCACACAACTCTGTATTATCCTTTGCAAATACAATATTTGCTGTATCATATGCAAATGGTTCCAAAACTTTGATTTTAAGATTCTTATTTGATTTCATAGCCATGTATGTCTGAATGTCCTGAGCAAGTACTGCATCGATACGTCCATAAGCAATATCATCAAACATTGCTTCCAAAGTTGCAGATGTATATACTTCAAACTTAACATCACCCTTTGGATACATGTCTTCTACAGCCTGCTGCATAGAGTTTCCGGAACCAACACCTACTGTTTTTCCAGACAGATCTTTTACACTCTTAATCTCGTCATTATCTTTCGCAACTACCACTGTAGAACCATAATAATCAACCGGATCAGAGAATAAATATGAATCCTTTCTTTCTTCTGTTGGGGACATCTGCGCAGATACTGCATCTGCCTTTCCCGAAGAAAGTAATCCAAGAAGCCCGCTAAAATCAGCATACTCCCATTTTACTTCAATCCCTGTTCTCTCAGAAAATTCATTCCAGATATCCACATCATAACCCTTCAGTTCACCATCCTCTTCAAACTCAAACGGCTCATATCCCGGTGATGTTGCAACTGTTACAGAATCAACATCCAGACCAAGGTCCAACTTGTCGTCTTTTGCTTCATCTTTTGACTCTTCTGTTTTCTTGTTCTCTTTTGTGTCCGATTTGTCTGACTGACCGCACCCCATCATCAATGCAGCGCACATAGATACACATAACAATGTGCTTATAATTTTTCTTTTCATTTGTTTAATCCTCCATTCTTAATCACTTATTTGATTGTCTCATTTTCCATCAAATAACTCAAATTGATTGTTTTTATATGTTGCATTATTCATAGATATCATCGATGTTTTTATTGCAATCATTCTATGCACCATCCAACTATTTCGTCTTCATTTCTATAATCCATTCTTTTCCTTGGCCGGGTCCAGATCTCCTAACGGCACTGCACCTGTCCAGCAATATATTTCCCACATATGTCCTGACGCATCCAAAAAATATACACAGCGGGCATTCCACTCATAGTCTTTTGGTTCTGAAATAAATTCCATCCCCTCCGCTTTCAGCTGTTCATATGCTTCGTCCACTTCTTCCGGTGTGTCACATCGAATTGCCTGTTGATCCCGATATTTTACCTTTGCCATTACTTCCTTTCCAAGATTATCCTCTAGATGTTTCCACTGCCACAGAAAAAACTCCACCTTTCCTTCCATCGGAAATCCGGCAAATGTCTCATCAATCCTCGCTGGTTTAAAACCAAACAGTTTTGTGAATTTTTCCGCTTCTTTATATACATCTTCTACCAAATATCCATGTGCTGTATGTTTTCCCATTAAATTAAATCTCCTTCTTTTCTCAACTCCCAGATTCTGCCATTTTCATCTCTCAGAAAGTGACCTAATGCTCCAATCTGTACCAGCCCTTTTCTCAGCAGCTCCGCTTTTTCAGCCAAAAGTTCTTCTTCTGATCCGTAAAGCCAGGTACAGAAAGACTGCTCCGGTAATTCTTCTTCTGAAATTCCAAGACCGGCATATAGATAAGTCTTTTCCACCATACTGAATACAAGTGGAGATTTTGTGTTTATCCACACAGACTCTTTCCCTTTTCTGTCTGCATTCCAGTTGAAATACTGCTGGTAAAATGCTACTGATTTTTCTATATCTTCAACAACTAATGTGTATGAATATTTTGTCATGTCCGTTCCTCCTTTTTTGCTACTCTAACTAATTATACCATCACCTAATTTCTTCTATCAAATTTGATATTTCTATAATTTAACCGATGTATCATTTTAATCTATAAGCCATTCAGCTGATATTCTATTATACTTATAATAAAGATTTGATCTTCCCAAAGCCATTGAATTTGCATCCACAAAATAATACTACAACAGAATCCACAACAAAAATAAGTGTATGAAGCATAAACATTTCTATACTTCATACACTTATTTTTTATTTATAGGATTTAGCTTTTCAATCCGTCAAATCCTTTTTTCATATTCTCCAATACTCTAAGCAGTATTTTCTTCGGGCAGGCCAGATTCAATCTGACATACTGACTTCCTGCCTCACCAAATTCCAAACCGCCACTTGGTATTATACCACATTCATTTTTCCAGAATTCAATAATCTCTTCATCTGTCATCTTCATAGCGCTACAGTCCACCCATAACAGATAAGTAGCTTCCGATTCCGGCACTCTAAGATGCGGAATATTTTCCCTGATATACTGAACTGTCATTTCTTTATTTTCTTTAATATAACGGTAGACTTCCTCGAACCATTCTTCACTTTCCATATATGCTCCGATTGTTACTCCTTCCGCAAATGCATGTTCAAATGGATAAGCCATTGCATTCATCCGGCTCATAATTTGCTTCTTCATCGTATCTCCGTCTACAAGCAATGCTGCTGTCTGTACGCCTGCCACATTAAAACTCTTTCCCGGAGATATCATCGTAACTGATGATACATCATATTTCTCAACAATCTTTCTCAACATTGTATGCTGTCCGTGAAACACAAAATCATAATGCGCCTCATCCGAAATAATAAGTAGTTCATGTGCCTTGCAAAACCGACAGATTCCTTCCAGTTCCTGTTCTGTCCATACAGTTCCTGTCGGATTATGCGGATTACACAACAAAAATGCTTTTGTTCTATTCGTCACTTTCCGCTCCATATCTTCAAGATCAAATGTAAATCTTCCATTCACTTCTCTCAGCTTGCTGCCGTTGACCGCACGTCCACACCCCTCAATCGTATGATAGAAATTTCCATATGTTGGAACATTCATCATTACTTCATCCTGCTCTTCTGTATATTCCTGAAGGATGATACTGAGTCCGCTCATCATATTCGCACAGTATACTATTTGTCCTTCTGGAATTTCACAGCCATGCCTTTTTTTCAACCAATATTGCACTGCCTTATAATAATCTTCTGACAACAGTTCATAGCCAAATACGCCTTCTTTCACTCTGTCGGCCAAACGTTTTTGAATTGCCGGAGAGGCATCAAATTCCATATCCGCCACCCACATTGGATACATCTCATGCCCATTATTTTTCAATTCTCTGGCTTTCCATTTAAACGAATTTGTCCTGCTTCTGTCAATGATTTCATCAAATTTATATTTCATAGCCGTTTTCCTCCTTTCACCCCTGTCTCTGTAAATTGTCTTTGTTTAGTGTAACATAAAAAGCGGCTGCCCTACAACAAGCAGCCACTCTTTATTATTTTATTTATTTCTTTCCACCAAAGATAAATGCCATAAATCGGATATAAGTATACACAACCAGAACAACCGCAATAATCGTCTCGATCAATACCACATATTTCAGGAACGGCATTGGATGTCCCATATTCATTGCACATGCCATCATCTGTTTTGAAGCGATCGCACTGATGACAAATGGGAAGGTGAATGCCGCATAGCTTGGGAAGAATGGCATCTTCAAATAGCCGATTGCTTTTACAAGTGCAAAGATGTAGATCACCGTTGCAACTACAAACATTCCCATCAGGAATCCGTAAGATTTCGGCATGACAGACTGTACATATCCTGCGATACAGAGGCTTGTCGGTGCCGCATAGATACAGATCAGTGGTTTTGCCGGATCCGGTACTTCTTTCACCGTCACATAGCGGTATGTAACCAGGATCAGTAACAGGATCAGTGTCACAAATCCAAACCAAAATGCTGCACTTCCGATTGCAAGTTTCTCATAAGCAGGTGCCGTGACTGATGCAACGACAATTCCAACATATACGATATAATAACTTGCGAATACCTTTGGCATCTGCAATTTAAATACAAATTTCACCGTAAAATAAATGATCAGCACGATATGTAATGCGATCGCAAACAGCCAGATATAATAAGCCGCCTGTCCGATAAATGGTTTTACATAGGTACTTAAGATCATAAGTGCCATCGGAAATGTTCCTGATACGCTTGCCATGATCGGATTCTTCATATCTTCCTTCACAGCTCCCGGAAACATAATTAGCTTCAGAAGTGCCAGGATCAGCAGAAATGCTGCGAACACTCCACACACATAACGGATTCCTTCTGAATAGCTCTGAAGCAGGTTACCTAAAGCTGCCGCTCCAAGCATGACTCCGCAGATTGGAATCGGTATTTTTTTGATTACATCTTTCATAATATCTTGTCTTCCTTTCTAGTCTGGATCTTTTTATTTCTTAGATATCTGCAATTGCACGACGTTCTGCCGGTTCGTCAATCTCATCCAGGTTCTTGATGCCCAGCTCACGACAGACAATCTGCGCTACTTTCCATGCACACAGTCCTGTGAAATAGATACACTGCTCTTTATGCTCGCCCTGACCCATATTGAATTCTTTCGTCAGAACTCTGCAGCAGATAGCATTCTTTCCATTGGCTTTCTTGAACCAGTCATGTAATTCATGCACTAATTCCATACATTTGATGCTCTTTGGATTGGTTGGCCCGTCCTGCTCTGTTCTTCCAAAGAACATTCCAAGTGCAAGCAGACCTCCGTTGAATGCGCCACAGACACATCCCGATTTGCCTGCTCCGACAGCCATACCGGATGACATTGCAATGACTTCCTTTGGCACATCCAGTTTGAATTCGTCACGGATCGTACACATCAGTGCCTCACAACAGTAATATCCACTTTTAAAATTCTTCTCTGCTGCTCTCTGCACCGCTCTTGGGCTGATTTCTGTTACTCCGATGTTCATAAATTAATACCTCCTAAAATAAATTAAAAATAAATCTTCTCCGGGCATTCCCCAATGCCCATATATTTATATTATAGCTATATAAAATTTATTTGTTAAAGTGAGATTATCTATAGATTCTTTGACTTATTCAATCCGTCTATTTTAGAAAATTTCTATACAAAAAGCCATAAATCTTCCACTGTCAATTTGTTGACAATGTAGAATTTATGGCTTATCCGCAACTTTTTGTTACTTTATATCAACTTTTTTCTTATGCGTTATCTCCATCCTGTTCTGTTTCAGGTTCCTACCGGATAATCTCCCCACTCTTAATTTTCCCGATCCATTCCTGTATAAACTGCAGGAAGCACTGTACTGCTTCATTCTCCGCTTCTTCTTTTCTGGTAATCATACATACTTTCCACTCATACACATCATCCGAAAATGGGATCAGTCTCAGCCCTTGTTCTTTCATGTCATCAAAGACAAAATCCACCGTCACGGATATGCCTTTATTTTCCTTCACCATCTTATGGCACAAACTGAATCCACTGGTCTGAAATGCGATATCCGGTTGGAACCCGGCTTCTTCACATTTCTTCATGATCAGATGATAAATTGCGAACTGACTGCTTTCAATATATAGCGGCCTGTTTTTCAGATCTTCAATTGTCACACTTTCCTGTTCACTTAACGGATCCTGTTCATTTACCAGAAGCTTAATCGGAAATGTTTCCAACGGAACTACATGATATAACTCCTCATCAAATTCTCCGATGGAAAACGCAACATTTCCTTCATTTTCAGCAAACAGACGCTCTGCCTGCAGATCCGGGTACTCCCTGTAATGGAATTCTATATCCGGATATTTCTTACAAAATTCCGCAATGCAGTCCGGCGTCACCATACGGATGATTCCATATGCCGACAAAAGATCCACTACTTTGCGCTGTCGTTGTTCTATATGCAGGATATCCTTCTTCACCTGATAATAATCTTCGATATCCTTATCCGCATATTCTAAAAAACGTCTTCCGCTTTCTGTGAGCTGCATGCCGGATTTATTACGTGTAAAGAGACGGCATCCCATCTCTGCCTCCAGGTTTTTTACGATCTTACTGATCCCCTGAGGCGTCATATAGAGAATACGGGATGCCTTTGCAATACTTTCTTCTTTTGCTATTGTATGAAATACTTTTAAATCTTTAATGTCCATGACTATCTGTCTTCATTCTAACTATCATTCTAACTGTAACTTAAACTAGCCAACCAGATGCATCATATTGATCAGGAATATCCAGCTCAGTCCGTAATAAGATACAACTGCCACAAGGTCATTGACCGTTGTGATAAGTGGTCCCGAAGCAACCGCCGGGTCTACATGAATCTTCTTAAAGAACAACGGAATCAATGTTCCAACCGCTCCTGAGATCACCATCGCCAACAACAGTGACACTCCGATACATCCGGATACCGCATATGCGAATACGAACGTCTTTCCTTTGAATAATGCAATGTATAGCCCGATCAGTGCAAACGATAGAATTCCCAGGATCGAACCGTTCGAGAATGCAATCTTCATTTCTTTAAATACCAGTTCTGCCTTCTGCTTTCCGGTCAGAGACTCATCCATCAGTACACGGATCGTCACGGCCAGTGACTGGGTACCTACGTTACCTGCCATATCCAGGATCAGTGACTGGAAACACATGATGATCGTAAGCTGACTTACCACTTCTTCAAACAGACCGACTACGGATGAAACGACCATTCCAAGTCCCAGCAGTACCAGAAGCCACGGAAGTCTCTTCTTGATACTTTCTCTTAATGGTTCTTTCAAATCTTCCTCCGCGGTCAAACCGGCGAACTTCGCATAATCTTCCCCCATCTCATCATCAACCAGGTCTACCATACTCTGGGATGTAATGACTCCGAGAAGCTTGTTGTCATTATCCAGTACCGGGATGGAATCCTCGGAATAATCTTTCAATCTCTCGATACAGTCATCGATCAGCTCATTTCCATATACATATGGGTACGATGTCGCGATCAGATCTTCTAATGGAGACTCTCTTCTTGCGATGATCAGATCTTTCAGATCCATTGCTCCGTAAAATGTATTATCTTCCGTTACCATAAATAACGTAGAAATGTTATCGTTCTTTGCTGCCTGTTCTACCAGACTGCTCATTGCCTGCTTCACCGTCAGATTCTCACGGATCATGATGCAGTTCGTTGTCATTCTGCTTCCGATCTCTTCCTCATCAAAGGAAGCGATGATTGCCATATCTTTTCTGGCATCGTCATCCATTAATTCGATCAGCAGATTTTTCTTCTCTTTCGGAATCATCTGCAGAACATCCACAACTGCGTCCGTCTCCATTGCCGAAAGGATCGCTGCCGCTTTTTTGATATCCATCTCATCCAGATATTCTGCCGCTTCCTGTTCGTCGATATGCTCGAAGATATCAGAAAGCATGTCCAGATCCAGGATTCTGCAGATTTTTCTTCTCTCTGATACTTTCAGCTGTGGAAATACTTCTGCAAGGTCATTTGCATGATAATCTTCCAGTCTGTTTCTCATAATACCTGGTGATGTATTACTTCTGATGATTTCCAGTATCTCGACTGTATAATCTTTGTTTTCCATACCTTTACCTCCTGTCCTTTTCCTAATGCACTATAACCGGATATACATTTTCCAGTTTTCTTCACCATAAACACACTGCAGGATATGTAACGATCATATCCTCCATGAAACGACTGCTATTATTCACTTGTAATACTCATTGGGAAATAGGATAAGAAATAAAAGAAATCTATGATGCCTGTACCAAGAACTTGCCGCTTAGAGCTTCTCTTAAATGTACAGCAATTAACTCAAACAGAATCGACTGTTGCTTAATAAACTTTTTAATTTCCATCCTATGCTGCAACTTCGCCCATGACTATCGCAACCGTCCATTCTGTTCACCTGCCTTTTTTGTTGAATTTTATCATTGATTTTCTAACTATCGTGTGCAGTATCATAACTGCCCGCAACATATTATAGACTTTCGTACTATGAATTTCAAGCCTTTTTCCACGTACTACTCTATATATTTCCCACAAAATTGTATATAAATGCAAACACTCCCCCTTCGGCTTTCTTCCTATGATATACTTCTAAAGTTGTTTTTATAGATTAGAGGAATAAAACAAAAGAGAAAGGGTAAAATTTACACATGAATTCATTGAAACCAATGTTACTGACTTCACTGAAATCTTACAACCGTACCCAGTTTGTAAAAGATGTGACCGCCGGAATCATCGTTGCGATCATCGCACTTCCGCTGTCCATTGCACTTGCACTGGCCTCCGGTGTCGGACCGGAAGCCGGAATCTTCACGGCCATCGTTGCGGGATTTGTTATCTCTGCACTTGGTGGAAGCAGTGTACAGATTGCCGGACCGACCGCTGCATTTGCAACCATCGTTGCGGGTATTGTCGCCAAAGACGGACTGGACGGGCTCGTGATTTCAACCATCCTTGCAGGTATCTTCCTGATCCTGATGGGCCTTTGTCACTTCGGAAGTCTGATCAAATTCATTCCGTATACGATCACAACCGGCTTCACATCCGGAATCGCCGTTACGATCGTCATCGGACAGTTAAAGGATTTCTTCGGAGTCACTTATCCGGACGGCGTAAAGCCGATTGAAACCACAGAAAAATTCAAAGCATTTATTGAAAATATTTCTACCATGAATACCGCTGCTTTGATCGTTGGTATCGTAAGCCTTGCGATCCTGATCATCTCACCGGTGATCTTCAAAAAGATTCCGGGTTCCCTGATTGCCGTTATCGTCGGAATCCTGATGGTAAAGTTCCTGCCGCTTAAGGTATCTACAATTGGAAATCTTTACACGATCAGTAATTCGCTTCCGGCATTTCATCTGCCGGCTGTGAATCTGCGCATTATAGAAAATGCGCTTCCAAATGCATTTACCATTGCTGTGCTTGCTGCGATCGAATCACTTCTTTCCTGCGTCGTCGCAGACGGAATGATCAACGGAAAGCACCGTTCCGACATGGAACTGGTTGCCCAGGGTGCCGGTAATATCGCCTCTGCTTTATTCGGAGGTATCCCTGCCACAGGAGCGATCGCAAGAACCGCTGCCAACATCAAAAATGGCGGACGCACACCGGTTGCCGGAATGGTGCACTCCATCACACTGGTCATCGTACTCGTCGTACTGATGCCATTCGCCGGAATGATCCCAATGCCGACCATCGCAGCAATCCTGTTTATCGTAGCATACAATATGTGCCAGTGGCGTACATTCGTACACTTAATCCGCACTGCACCGAAAAGTGATATCATCGTGTTATTTGCAACTTTCATTCTCACGATCCTGTTCGATCTTGTGGTTGCGATCGAGATCGGCATGGTGCTTGCATGTCTTCTCTTCATCAAGCGTATGAGTGAGGAAACGCATGTCGATGGCTGGACTTACGTGGACGATGATACACCGGATGTGGATGCACATCTGAAGAAACTTCCACTGCAGATCCGTGTCTATGAGATCACCGGGCCATTGTTCTTTGGTGCTGCAGATGCGATCGAGCACATTGTTGTCAAAGACTTTACGACCTGCCTGGTTCTTCGTATGCGAAGTGTTCCGGCAATTGACAGTACCGCGATGAACGCATTATTTAACCTGACAAAAGTATGTGAAAATAAGGGAATTACGCTGGTATTCTCGCATGTGAATGAACAGCCGATGAAGGTTATGGAGAAGGCCGGATTCGTGGAGCTGGTTGGACGGGAGAATTTCTGTCCGAATATATCGGCGGCGCTTGCGCATGCGGAGGAAATTTCTATTTAGTTCATCATCGTGGCTTACCCCGGTCCATGAGAAAGACTTGGTATTATGTTTGTTGCTGGATGTCACGATGCAGAAGTTCTAAGGCAGTCCGCCTTCCCTAA
>OLQG01000113.1_pt1 | contig 68911 bp, 60 predicted proteins | sample 1672221 | NCBI WGS metagenome assembly OLQG01 (sample SAMEA3136660, study PRJEB25190) | human gut metagenome | biome: human gut; feature: human-associated habitat; material: faeces | place: Austria | collected 2013
ACCTCTTGCATGCCATGCAAGCGCTCTCCCAGCTGAGCTAATCCCCCACATATTCGGTTGGTGTCCTGCGACGTGAGTTATTATACCAGCCGGGCGGGCGGTTGTCAACACCCAATTTGAAAAAGTTTGCAATAACAAAAAAGCCCTGCCGGGCACAGAGCCGGGCAGGGCGCGGAACAAAGTGAGAATGAATCAACCCTTTGCGTGCTGGCGGTCAAAGATCTGCGGAGCCACACGGCAGAGCAGAACGGCGGCCACCATGGTCAGCAGGGTCTCGGGCAGCATGTAGCTGCCGTTGTACACCAGGCTGTAAGTCCAGGCGGACAGGCCTTCGTTCAGGTTGCCCCAGACCAGCACACCGGACAGGAAGCTGCACATAAAACGCAGGAAGCCTGCCATAAAGGTGCCCACGGCCACGCCGACCATCCGGTTCTTGAAGGGACGGGCAAAGAACTCGGCAGTACCCAGCGCCATAAAGGCCACCAGGTAGTCCAGCAGGACTTCACCCAGGAAATACAGGAAGGTCGGGGTCGGGGGTGCCCAGAAGCCCAGCAGCATCTGCAGGCAGCCGTTGACAAAGCCGGTGAACAGGCCCCACTTCACGCCGTGGCGGAAGGAGACCAGCACAAAGGGCAGCATGCTCAGCAGGGTAACGCTGCCGCCGTTGGGCAGGGTGAAGAACTTGATGTTGCTCAGCACGGTGCCAATGGCGATCATCAGGGCGCACTCCACAAGAATGCGGGTCTTGGAATAGGTTTTTGACATGGGAGATTCCTCTTCTCAGATAATAGTACACAAAAACAAATGCACCCGCACAAAAAGGCAGGCGCATGGGCTTCGTTTGTGAAGAGGGTGGACCTTTCCGCAAACTACCTACGCCGGCATTACCCGGATCAGGTTCGAGGGTACTCCGCTCAGGTGCGGATCTCAGCTTTTCAGCGCCCCTGTTTTTATGTCCAGCTCCCAGTATAGCGGCCAGCGCCCAAATGTCAAGCACCGGCGGGCATATTGGCGGCCGCTGGCTCATATTTTTTAGGGAGACCGCAAACAGGGGAGGCGTGACCGGATGAACGTGGAGCCGGAGCAGCGGGCGGCGCTGCTGGGAGAGTACATTGCAGAGCACAGTGCCACGGTGCGGGCAGCCGCCCGGGCGTTCGGGTGCAGCAAATCAACGGTGCACAAGGATGTATCCACCCGCCTGCGGGCCGTGGATGCGGCCCTGTTTGCCCGGGTGCAGGCCGTGCTGGCCCGCAACAAGGCCGAGCGCCATCTGCGGGGCGGGGCGGCGACCAGACGCAAGTACAAAAAGTAGGAGAGCGGTGCAGGGAGGCCTGTGCCGCTCTCCTGTTTATTTGTGCCGGAACTGCTCCAGCGCGGCCTTTTCCAGCCGGGAGACCTGCGCCTGGCTGATGCCGATCTCCCGCGCCACCTCCATCTGGGTCTCGCCCTTGAGGTAGCGCAGCTCCATGATCCGCTTTTCGCGCGGGGTCAGCCCGGCCACGGTCTGCCGGAACTCCAACCCGCTGATCCAGCTGTCCTCGCTGTCCGGGTCGCGCACCTGATCGATGACATACATGGCATCGCCGCCATCGGTGTAAAGGGGCTCTTCCAGGCTGATGGGCTCCACCACTGATTCCAGCGCCGCGTTTACCTCCCGGCGGGAAAGCCCTGCCTGCCGGGCCACCTCGTCCACGGTGGGCTCCCGGCCCAGCTGCTTTTCCAGTGCCTCCCGGGCCTGCATGGCCTTGTAGGCGGCATCGCGCAGGCTGCGGCTGACCCGCAGGGCGTTGTTGTCCCGCAGGAAGCGCCGGATCTCCCCGATGATCATGGGCACGCCGTAGGTGGAAAACCGCACCGGCTGGGCCGGGTCAAAGTTGTCGATGGCCTTGATGAGCCCGATGCACCCCACCTGAAACAGGTCGTCCAGATTCTCCCCCCGCTGCGCGAACCGCTGCACCACGCTCAGGACAAGCCGCAGGTTGCCCTCGATCATGGCCTGCCGGGCGGCGGCATCGCCTGCCCGCGCCCGGGTGAGCAGCTGCCGCTTTTTCGCTTCGGAAAGCACCGGCAGCTGGGCCGTGTCCACCCCGCATAATTCCACTTTGTTGTACATCCCCCGAACCTCCGGTTACGTTGATACCGGAAGTATGGGGTAAGAGGGCGGGGAAGATACATGGGAATTGTTAGCAGCCTCGCCCTCTCAGTCATTGCTTCGCAATGCCAGCTCTCCCAAAGGGAGAGCCTTTGGCAGGGCAACCGCAAGCAGGTGCTAAAGGCTGGGGCAGTCTTGGCTCCCCCTTTGGGGGAGCTGGCGCGTTAGCGCCTGAGAGGGTGAGCCAGCTGCCGGTTACTCCCGCTCCAGCACCTCTTTCAGCTGACGGATGATCCGCTTTTCCAGCCGGGAAATGTAGCTCTGGCTGATGCCAAGGGCATCGGCGGCTTCCTTCTGGGTGTGCTCCACGCCGTCCACAAGGCCGAAGCGCAGCTCCATGATCTGCCGCTCCCGGGGGGCCAGCTGCTCCACGGAGCGCCGGAGGGTGGCGCGCTCGGCGGCCTGCTCCAATTGCAGGCCCACAAGGTTTTCGTCGCTGCCCAGCACGTCCGAGAGCAGCAGCTCGTTGCCGTCGCCGTCGGTGTTCAGGGGCTCGTCGATGCTGGCCTCCTGCCGCCGGTTGGAGCTTTTCCGCAGGTACATCAGGATCTCGTTGCCGATGCACCGGCTGGCGTAGGTGGCCAGCTTGATGTTCCGCGCGGGCGTAAAGGTGTTCACCGCCTTGATCAGCCCGATGGTGCCAATGGAGATCATGTCCTCCTGCGGCACACCGCTGTTCTCGTACTTTTTGGCAAGGTAGACCACCAGCCGCAGGTTGTGGGTGATGAGGTCATCGCGCGCGGCGGCATCCCCCGCCATCATCCGGGTCAGCAGGGCCTTTTCCTGCTCCGGTGTCAGCGGCGGCGGCAGGCTGGGCCCGCCGTTGATGTAGTGGGCGGCGGAAGGGGCCAGCAGAAAGCAATAAAGACGGCAAAGAAGTGAAAGCAGATGATGCAAGGGCGGTTCCTCCTTTGTGAAGCCCTCTCGCGAAGAGGAGAAGTTTCTGGTTTTGCCAAGGGCCCCCCTACTAGCGGGGGCTGTCGCCGCAGGCGACTGGGGGGTTGAGCCGTAAGCTCTGCCGAAGTCAAACCCCACCGTCATCCCTACGGGATGCCACCGCCCCTAGTAGGGGCGGCCTTGGCAAAGAGGATAGGCTTTGCGCCATGCCAAGGGCCCCCCTATTAGCGGGGGCTGTCGCCGCAGGCGACTGGGGGGTTGAGCCGTAAGCTCTGCCTTTCCTCTGTCAGACAACGACGACCGCCGCCAGCGGCGGAAACAGGAAGAGGTTGTATGGAAGTGCAGCCTACCCATGCGCCAGGCTGCTGACGGTTTCGCTCCCCACCAGCACTTCCCACCCATCAGGCGGCGGGGGGAGGTCGGCAAAGGCGGCATAGAGGTGCTCGGCCCTGCCCTGCCCGGCGGGGGAGCCGGTGCAGCACAGGCTGGCCGGGACGGCCGGCAGGATACAGTGCCCGGCCACGGTGGTGCAGGGAACAAGGCGCACCCCCAGCGCCGGGACGGGCAGGGGAGCGGCCCCGGCAAAGTGCTGCTCCAGATAAGTACCCAGGGCGGGCGGCAGGCGGCTCTGCACGGCACCGAACCGCACCAGCACCACCGCCCGGCTCGAAAGCGGCTCCTGCACCGAAAAGCCGGTGTCGCAGAAGGCCCGGACATCCAGCGCTGTGTCTGCCACGGTGAGCCGGGCGGGGAATACCTGCCCGCCGCCCCGGCCCAGAAAGCGGAGCACCCCCTGCACGGCCAGCACCACCCCGCCCGCGCCCGCCAGCAGTGCCCCCGGCGAAAGGGGCAGGTAGATGCAGCCGTTGTTGGTCTGGGCCCCGGGCAGCAGCAGCGTCCCCGCCAGCAGCAGATTCCCCGCGCAGAACCACCCCACAAGCCGGGCGAAGCATCTGCCCCCGGGCCAGCCGTAGGCGGCGGCCACCGTGAGGGCGGCGGTTGACACTTTATATAAAAGCGCGGCTGCGTCCGGCGCTTCCGGGGCCAGCAGGGCCAACGAGGAAGCTGCCCCCGCTGCCCCGCCCAACAGCAGCCGACCGGCCCGGCACTCCACCCCGGCCAGCAGCCCCGCCGCCAGCAGGAACAGCAGCGTGAGCGCAAAATTCGTCAACAGCAGGACATCGAGGTAGATCACAGTCTTGATGGGCGGCACCTTCTTTCTGGTATTGACAGGGTAACAGAAGCGTAAGAAAAAGGGTGTCGGAACACGGGCTCGCCCTCTCAGGCGCTAACGCGCCAGCTCCCCCAAAGGGGGAGCCAAGACTGCCCCGGCCTTTAGCAGCTGCTTGCGGTGGTCCTGCCAAAGGCTCCCCCCTCGGGGGAGCTGGCAAAGCCGCAAGGCTTTGACTGAGAGGGTTGAGCCCCTTTGAAAAACTTTTTTCACAAATTTCCAAAAAAGGCTTGCAAAAGGGAGCGGGAAGAGTTATAATACATCTCGCAGTCAATTGTGCGCTGCGCAATTGCGTTTTGAAAGATGTGCCTCTTTAGCTCAGTCGGTTAGAGCACCTGACTGTTAATCAGGGTGTCGCCTGTTCGAGTCAGGCAAGAGGCGCCATTAGGCGGCGAGGGCAACTTCGCCGCTTGTTTTTTAACCGGATGTTGTAACCAATCTGAGACTTTTTTCACAAAATCTTCAAAATTAATGATTTCTTAAAAAATGTCCTCTTGAAGATGCTGTCAGATTGTGGTATACTACACCCAAACCTTGGAACAGTTTTTAAACGTTCCGTGGTGATTGACTCAGATCAAAGGGTAGGCGCTCCCTTCTTTTGATAGCAGCGGACTTCTGCTTTGCCCTGGTTCTCCGCAGGGCAGGGCAAAGCAGAAGGCTATGCGCTGTTAAACCGGAGTGCAAAAAGAAAACCTTTTTCATTTGTCAGACCTACAGCCAAAACAACAGCAAACTGGGGCTTGTGCAAACAGACCGGGTGTGCTAGAATAAAAGCCGTAGTTTTGAAATAGACACAGTACATTGAAAAAGAGATCGTTTGCTTTTGGTTGTCGGTCTCTTGTAAAGGAAACATCGTATGCGTTATACCTATGTGCGGCAGCACGATTCTACGGACTGCGCGGCCGCTTCGCTCGCAATGGTGTGCCTCCATTACAAAAAGGAAATCACCATCACCCGCCTGCGGGATATGATGGGAACCGACATGAAAGGCACGAACCTCGTTGGCCTGCAGAAAGCAGCCAATGAGCTGGGCTTCAGCACGGCGGCTGTCCGTGTTGACCGCGAAAACTTTTTAAGCGATTTCACACTGCCCGCAATTGCACAGGTCATTACCGACCAGGGCATGACCCACTTTGTGGTCATCTTCAAAAAGACGACCATCAAGGAGGACGATGCCCGCCGCAAGCATGTGGTGCAGGAAAAAGAACGCAAGGCTGATGCAAGCAAAAAGTACAAATGCAAGGATTACGTCGTCATCGGCGACCCTGCAAATGAACTGAAAAAAATCAGCCTGGATGAGTTCTATAAAAACTTCACCGGCGTGCTGCTGCTGCTGAACCCCACAGCGGAGTTCAAGGGCGGTACCGGCAAGCATAAGGTGGAGGGCAAAGAGGAAGCCAAGGCAGCCCGCAACAACATGTTGAAGCGGTACATGGATCTGCTGCTTCCCCAGAAAAAGCTGTTTGCTTACGCTATTCTCAGTTCAGTGATCCTGACACTGATCGGCATCGTGTCCACCGTTTTCAACAAGGCGATCATGGACGAGGTGCTGCCCTACGGGTTGAAGAACCTGCTCGTATCGCTCATTATCGTGTTCAGTGTGGTCAACCTGACCAGCACGCTGCTCTCGACTGTGAGACAGTGGATCCTGATCTTTCTTTCCATTAAAATCGATATTCCGTTGATGCTGGGCTACTTCGAGCATGTGTACAAACTGCCGATGAAGTTCTTTGCATCCCGTAAGACCGGCGAGATCACCACCCGCTATTCCGATGCAAGCACCATCAAATCGGTGCTGACCAGCATTGCAATGAGCGTGGTCATGGACATTGTGATGGCCGTGGGTACAGGCTTTGTCCTGTTCCGGATGAACTCCTCGCTGTTCTCCATTACCCTGTTTACCACCGTTCTGAGCCTGCTGCTCGTCATCATCTTCAAGCAGCCCTACAAGCGGATCAATGAGGAGACGATGGTGCAGTCGGCCGTTCTGAACAGCCAGATGATCGAGAGCCTGCGTGGCATCGAGACCATCAAGTGCAACGCCTGCGAAGAGCGTGAGCTGGAAGCCCTTGAGCGTGAATACATCAAGAGCCTGAAGATCAGCCTGCGTTCCAGCAAGATCAGCACCGGCCAGAGCCTGATCTCCAGCGTGATCATGACCGTGCTGAACATGGTCACCACCTATGTGGGCATCACGCAGGTGCTGAATGGCCAGCTGACGCTGGGCGGCTATATGGCGTTCAGCACCCTTTCGGGCTACTTTACTTCTCCGGTGAGCGAGCTCATCAGTATGCAGATGTCCATTCAGGAAGCTTCCATCTCCATGAAGCGCCTGACGGAGATCATGGATTATGAATCCGAGCAGGACGATGACCGCGAGTACACCGAGATGGAGAGCATGGAGGGCGACATTGAGTTCAAGGATGTCACCTTCCGGTATGGCAACCGCACCCCGGCACTGGATCACATCTCCTTCACCATCCCGCAGGGCAAGAAGGTGGCGCTGGTTGGTTCCTCGGGTTCCGGCAAGTCCACCATCACCAAGCTCCTGCTCAAGTATTACGAGCCGGAGAGCGGTACTATCAGCGTGAATGGCGTTGATCTGGACGAGTACAGCAATGCATCCGTCCGCCGCTGCATTTCCTATGTCCCGCAGAACGTTGAGCTGTTCAGCAAGACGATCTTCGAGAATATCCGCATCTCCCGCCCCGAGGCTACCCTGGATCAGGTACGGGAGGCGGCCAAGAAGGCCGACGCACACGAGTTCATCCGCAAGCTGCCGCTGCAGTACAACACCTATCTGGAGGAAGCCGGCAACGGCCTGTCCGGTGGTGAGAAGCAGCGCATTGCACTGGCCCGTGCGTTCCTGAAGGATTCGAGCCTTTACATCTTTGATGAATCGACCTCCAGCCTGGACTTTGGTACAGAGAATACCATCTTTGATATGATCTATAACCAGCTGGCTGACCGTTCGATGCTGATCGTGGCACACCGCCTTTCCACCATCCGTGACTGTGACCTGATCCTAGTCATGGATCACGGCCAGATCGTGGAGCGCGGCACCCATGACGAGCTGCTGGCAAAGCAGGGCAAGTATTACGAGCTCTGGAACCTGCAGCAGGGCATCTTCCGCCGCAAGAAGGAAGAGCCTGCACCCGTTGCCTCCGCGGCTGTTGTTGAAGATGATGACGATGGCGAGGCAATGACCTACTAAGTTGCAGCCGAGTGCGCACTCGGTTACATAAATGATCTTTGGATGGATGCGCAGCCGGAAAAAGATCGCTAAAATAAGTTTTTTCATTCATTTGAAGGGAGTAATTCATTATGATGATGCCTGCAAACTACTCTGTTATCGCAGAGAACGAAATGACCTATGTCAACGGTGGCGCTAGCTTTATCGACGCTATCGGCGCTGTTACCGCTCCTATCTGGAACCTGGACAGCGTTAAGACCTTCAACACCAACATCGTGACTCTGGTTGGCAACACCTTCCTGAGCAAGGTTGTTGATCAGACCATCGGTGTCCTGTTCAGCGGCGAGACCACTTGGAAGGCTGTCGGCGCTATCCCCAAGACCCTGTTCTCCACCAATGTTCGTGGCAACGACATTGAGAAGAACAACGTTGGTGACTACGTCATGAACGCTCTGGGCATTGCTGCTGCTGTCTACAACCTGGGCGTGGCTCCCACCAAGAACTCCGTCAAGGAGAATGAGCTGACCTTCTCCAAGACTGTTAAGGCTACTGTCTAATCAGATTAGTCTGAAATTATGAAGCGTTGAGGAAACTGCACCGCCCTACTTGTTAGCGCGGGGCAGACAACAATGCCTCGTTATGGTGTGCCAGGAGGCGTGTGCCTCCTGGCACACCTTATTTTTATGTTGCTTATCGCGTTGCGGTAGGCAATTGTGTGTGGGAAAAATTAACCCTCTCAGTCAAAGCCATGCGGCTTTGCTAGCTCTCCCGAGGGGAGAGCCAACGCATCTTCTCGATTCAGCAGGTGCTGACCGTGGGCTACAATAGGCTCCCCCTTTGGGGGAGCTGGCGCGGAGCGCCTGAGAGGGCGAGTTCGGCAGAAGCCGGAGTGGAAACGGCCCTCTCAGTCAAAGCCATGCGGCTTTGCCAGCTCTCCCAAGGGGAGAGCCAACGCATCTCCTCGATTCAGCAGGTGCTGACCGTGGGCTGCTTGAGAGGGCGGAAAAGATATACCGGTATAATAGAGGATATCCCCTATGAAAACCACAACGGTCATCAAAAATCACAAGATGCTTCCGGTTGCCCGGGAACTTCGGCGTAAAATGACACCACAAGAGAAAAAATTGTGGTATGATTTTTTGCGGAAGTATCCGGTGAAATTCTACAAACAGCGGATCATTGAATCGTTTATTGTGGATTTTTATTGCGCGGATGCAAGATTGGTTATTGAACTTGACGGCTCACAGCATTATACTGAACAGGGGAAAGCTTACGATGAGGAACGAAGCCAGATTTTGAATCTTTATGATTTGGAAGTACTGAGGTTTACGAATCTGGAGCTTGACCAGCAGTTTGATGCAGTATGTGAAGTGATCGACCGGGAAGTAAAGGCAAGAATGTAGTTGATGTTTGCCCTGTGCGGTATACCCTCTCAGTCAAAGCCTTGTGGCTTTGCCAGCTCTCCCGAGGGGAGAGCCAACGCATCTCCTTGATTCAGCAGATGCTGACCGTGGGCTACAATAGGCTCCCCCTTTGGGGGAGCTGGCGCGAAGCGCCTGAGAGGGCGAAATAAGCCAAATCCATGATTCCCATTTTCCCCCAGACAATTGCTTATTGCAAACAAAAAAGAAACAGGTGGACAATATTATGAGAGAGATCCAAGTTGCAGAAAACAAGACCCTGAAGCTGACCAACGTTCTGGCACGCAAGATCGATGCCAGCGAGCTGGGCAACCTGGGCGTGATCCTGACCCAGATGCAGAACTTTATCAAGAGCCACAGCGCCATGCCGGTTGGCCCTGTGATCCAGTGCGTCAAGTTTACCTCCGGCCCCAACCCGGAGCCGCAGATCTATTTTATGATGCAGGTCAACCAGCTCATCCCCCGCCTGGAGCCGGGCTACGAGCAGGACGCTGTGCTGCGGGTGAAGGGCTGCCTGTACGCCCACTTCACCGGCCCCATGGACCACAGCAGCCTTGCCAGCCAGAAGCTGAACATCTATGCCTACGAGCACGAGATCGAGCTGACCGGCACCACCTACAGCATCTACGTCAATCAGGACAGCGAAAACGGTGTCATGGACGTTTTTATGGAGACGAAGTAATATGACCACTCGCATTCAGAATCTTTCCGACCTGCAGGACCGCCGCATTATGATGGAGAAGAAGCTGCCGGCCTTTGGCTACGCGCTCATTCTTCTGGTGGCTTTCCTCATGGTGTTTCTGGTGATCTGGAGCACCCAGAACAAGCGCACCTACGTCAGCCAGTCCACTGGCTCAGTGCAGGCGGCCAACAAGACCTATATCATGTCCAGTTACTCCGGTTCCATCACCGAGCTGGACATCTCGGAGGGCAGCTATGTCACCGAGGGCGACCTCATTGCCCACATCAAGAGCACTGATCTGGACATCCAGCAGGACAGCTACCAGAAGCAGCTGGACATCTACAAGAAGCAGAAGAGCCAGTACGAAAAGCTGCTCAAGTCCATTCAGGACGACAAGAACTACTTCAGCGAGACCGACATCGACGATCAGCCCTATTACTACCAGTACGAGAGCTACAAGAGCCAGGTCAGCCAGAAGGCGTTTGATGCTTCGCCCTATCAGGCCGCCGGTTACACCGACGAGCAGATCAAGACCCTGATGGAGCAGAACCAGAGCGAGGTGGAGAGCCTGTATTACTCCACCCTGCAGTCCATTTCTGCCAACCTGACCAGCGTGCAGGCCAACATTGACAACATCGAGGCCCAGCTGGATGCCCTGAACACTGGCGCGAACGATTACTATATCTACGCTCCCACCTCCGGTGTCATCCACATGGACACCCCCTACAAGGTGGGCATGGTGCTCAGCGCAGGCTCCGCTCTGGCCACCGTGGCCAGCGAGAACAGTGACCTTGAGATCGTGGCGGCTGTCACCGTCAACGACCGGCCGCTGATCAACGTGGGCGACCCCTGCAAGATCGCCATCACCGGCCTGTCGGAGTATTCCTACGGCACCCTGACCGGCACTGTTACCTCCATCGACAGTGACGTGACCACCAACACCAGCGGGTCTTACTACAAGATGACCATCAAGCCGGACAACACCTATGTCGTGAGCACCAGCGGCGACAAGGTGGATCTTTCCAACGGCATGAGCGTCACCGCCCGTGTGGAGTACGATGAACTGACTTACTTTGACTATGTGATGGAGGCCCTGGGCGTGCTGTTCCGCTAAGCGCCCGCCGATTCCACGCCCAAGAGGTACGAAAGAATGAAACTGAACCCGAAACAGCTGGCCGCCAGCGCGGCTCTGCTGGGTGTGCTGGCCTGTGCCGCCGCCCTGCCTGCGTCGGCTGCCGGCCCTGTTACCGCGCCGCTGGCCCTCACGCTGCCCAAGGTGAGCTTTCCCTGGGATAAAGTTACCGCCGAGAGCATCGAGACCGGCAGCTACGATGCCGCCCCGCTGGCGGGCACAGCCCAGCAGCTCTCCCCGGTGACCACCCCCGCCAATGCCGCCAGCAAGAACGGCGTGACCTATGTCTCTGATAACCCCAATGTTGTCTCGGTGGACAGTGAGGGCGTGGCGCAGGCTGTGGGCCTGGGCACGGCCAACATCACCGCTACCTGCGGCGGGGTGAGCTGCACCTATACCATCACCCCCCAGCCGGATGCCAGCATGATCGCCACCGAAATGGATATCACCCTTGCATCCAGCACCATTGCCGTGGGCGAGACCACCAGCCTTTCGCTGGCAGTGCTGCCCACCTCGGCGGCCAACTATATCAACGTCAGCCTGAGCTCTTCCAATGAGAAGGTGGCCACCGTCAACAACTTTGGCAAGGTGACCGGCGTTGCCCCCGGCAAGGCCACCATCACCGCCACGGACGGAAACGTGAGCTGCACGGCCACCGTTACGGTGGTTGCGGCCAACACCAGCACCGTCTCCAGCCAGTCCATCTCCCTGAACACCAACTATGTGGTGCTCAAGCCGGGCTCCTCCAAGACCATCACCGGCAAGGTGTCGCCGGCCTCTGCCAGCCAGAGCCTGACCTTCAAGAGCCAGGACAAGAGCATTGCCACCGTCAGCGGTTCCGGTGTCATCACCGGCGTTGCCACGGGTGCCACCTCCGTGGTGGTCTCCAACGGCACCGCCTCCACCTCGGTCACGGTCATCGTCAACCGCACCGCATCCACCTCCGGCAGCAGCAGCGACACCAGCGGTGAGGGCACCGAGGACAACGTCACCACCGATGCCACCGTTGCCGCCATCCAGAACGCCGCAGGGGAGGAAGTGTCCCTCTATCAGAGCGACGTACCCGCCATTACCGGCGAGATCCTGAGCGCCCTGCGCACCACAGGCCGCAGCCTGATCGTGCTGGGCGAGGATTATACCCTGCGGATCGATGGCACCAGCATCAAGAGCACCCAGGGCGGGTTCAGCACCGCCCTGACCTTTGCCCCCGATGAAAACGGCCTGAGCTTCCAGCTGGGCGAAAGCGGTGCGCTGCCCTGCGTGGTGCAGATCACCCTGACCGGTGAGAACGCCGCTTACAGCCGCCTGTATCTGCACAACACTGCCAGCGAAAAGTGGCAGTTCCTGAACAGCTACAAGGATGGTACCATCACCGCCGATACGGCTGGCAGCTACCTGCTGACCAACCAGAATCTACGCTTCACCAATATCAACTGGACCTTCTTCATCGCCGCCGGTGCGCTGACCGTGGTCTGCCTGATCGTGTATATCGCCGTCAAGAAACGGTATTGGTTCTGGTAAGTATAACTGTGCGTAATAAAACCTCCCGCTCATTCGAGTGGGAGGTTTTGTGTTATAACAATGTTTCGTAATTCTGACGGCCATAGAAGAATCGAAGCAGGTAAACAGTCTTTTGTGCTTCATCCACACGGTAGATCAGCAGGTAATGCTTGATGACAGCTTTACGGTAGCCCTTGGAAGAAAGCCGAGGGTCGCAGCACTGCTCGTAGAGATAGGGCATCTGCTCCAGTGCGGTGTAACACTTTTCAACTTCATTGGCAAAGGCTGTGGCAGCGGCTGGATTTTCCAGCGATAAGGCAAGGTAGGATAAGATCGCATCCAGGTCTGCCTGTGCAAGGGCTGTTTCAACCAACTTATATGCCATAACGGGCTCTCAATTCCTGCAAGGCGCTGCGGGCATCCAACGTCTGCCCGGCTTCCACCTGCTGCTCGGCAGCATCCAGCTTGGCGTATGCGTCCAGAAGCTGCATCTTTTCTTCATAGGCTTCCATGCTCATAATGACCATATCGCCATAGCCATTTTTGGTGATATAGACAGGTTCTTTGGATTCACTGCACATCTGGGAGACAGCGGCAGTGTTTTTGAGGTCGCGGATCGGAATAATACGCGGCATGATATCAGCTCCTCTCTGTGGCTTTATTATACCATAATAATACCACGCTCGCAAGACTGGTCTGTACTTGACAATCAAAATACAATGTGATATGATTTTGATATCAGAAAGAAACTTCCGAACCCTGTAAAGGAGGGACATTTTATGGAAGAGAAGATCTTACAGACCAAGAAGAACGGCATGACCATGCTGCTGCTGACCCTGCTGGGGTATGTGGCTGCGGTTGTGGTGGGCGGTATCGGTTTTGTAATGCTGTATACCACCTTCCTGGGTTTTATCCCGCTGGCGATCGCTGTCATCTATGCCATCATCGGTATTTTCCTGTTCGCGGGCCTGAAAGTCCTCAAGCCCGAGGAAGCGCTGGTGCTGACCCTGTTCGGTGATTACATCGGCACCCTGAAGGGGGAGGGCTTCTACTGGGTCAATCCCTTCTGCACGGCGGTCAACCCGGCTGCGGGCACGGTCCTGAGCCAGAGCGGTGATGTTCAGCAGCGCCCTGTGGTGCAGGCTGACCGTGAGAAGGACGGCAAGAAGATCTCCCTGAAGGTGATGACCCTGAACAACTCCCGCCAGAAGATCAACGATTGCCTGGGCAACCCGGTGGAGATCGGCATTGCGGTCATCTGGCGGGTGACCGACACCGCCAAGGCCGTGTTCAATGTAGACAACTACAAAGAGTACCTGTCCCTGCAGTGTGACAGCGCCCTGCGCAACGTGGTGCGCATCTACCCCTACGATGTAGCCCCCAACGTGGACACCACCGGCGACGGTGTGGCCGACGAGGGCAGCCTGCGCGGCTCCTCGGAAGTGGTGGCAAAGCGCATTCAGGACGAGATCCAGAAGAACGTCACCTCTGCCGGGATCGAGATCATCGAAGCCCGCATCACTTATCTGGCCTACGCCCCCGAGATCGCGGCGGTCATGCTGCAGCGTCAGCAGGCAAGCGCCATCATTGATGCCCGTAAGATGATCGTGGACGGTGCTGTGGGCATGGTGGAGATGGCGCTGGATCGCCTGAGTGAGAACAAAGTGGTGGAACTGGACGATGAGCGCAAAGCGGCAATGGTCTCCAACCTGCTGGTGGTGCTCTGCGGCAACCGTGACGCGCAGCCCATTGTGAACAGCGGCAGCCTGTACTGATGGCAGAGCCAAAAAAGCAGATCCCCCTGCGCCTGAATGCGAAGCTCTACGATGCCCTTGCCGCATGGGCTGAGGATGACTTCCGCTCGGTGAACGGGCAGATCGAGTATCTGCTCACCGAGTGTGTGCGTCAGCGCAAAAAGAACGGCAAGTACGTCTCTGACCAGATCGACGTGCCGCCCGAACTGGATATCAAGTAAAAGAACGACCCTCTCAGTCAAAGCCTGTTGGCTTTGCCAGCTCCCCCGAAGGGGGAGCTTATCGCTGGCCTGGGATAAAGGCAGCATAGCCTCGCCCTTCGGGAGAGGTGGCATTGCGAAGCAATGACGGAGAGGGTCGTTCCTTATTTAATTCGTATGCTCGCTCCACCCGCTGGAGGTGATCACTTCGCCATCGGTGGTGCACCAGAGGGCTTCCACGCCGTCCAGCGATTCTACGAGCTGCTTGCCCTCTTCCAGAGGCAGGCAGAACAGGCCGGTGGTCAGGCAGTCGGCCACACCGGAGTCCGGAGCCAGCACGCTCACGCCGTCAAAGTAGGCGGCGGGCCAGAGGGTGGCCGGGTCGATGAGGTGGTGGTAGCGCACACCGTCCACAACGTAGTAGCGCTGGTAGTCGCCGCTGGTCACAAGGGAAAGGTCGCTCATCTTGACGGCGGCTACAGTGGAGCTGCCGTTGGTGTAGACCTCGGAGGAGTTCCACGGGTTTTCCACGCCGCCTACCCACTGGGAGCCGTCCGGCTTGGTGCCGATGGCCCGCAGGTTGCCGCCCACGCTGATGAGGGCACTGGTCAGGCCCCGGGCTTCGGCGGCCTGTGCGGCCTGCTCCACGGCGTAGCCCTTGCCCACGCTGCCCACGTCCAGCGACATGGCCGGGTCGGCCAGATAGACCGTTTTGGCATCTTCATCAATGATGAGGTTGGCGATATCGCAGTGCTGTGCGGCGGCATCCAACTCTTCCTGCGTAGGCAGCTGATTGTTGCTGTCGTTGTCATCGGCCAGTGCGGCCTCGCGGTAGTTGTGCCAGATGTTCAGCACACTGCCCAGCGCAATGTTCAGCTTGCCGCCGGTGGTGTCGTACATGGTCTGGGCCAGTTCCAACATCCCGAGGATCTTGTCATCCACCGTCACCGGGGCAATGCCCGCATTGTCGTTGATGGTCTTGATGTTGGTCACGCAATCGTAATCATTATAAATGTCGTAGAGCTGGTTGTACTCCACAAGGTCGGCGTGGAGCGCGTCCATCTGGGCGGTGAACTCTTCCTCGCTGTCGCAGTAGGCGATGACCTGCGTCACGGTGTCGAACACATCATAGAACACGGTGGAGTAGCGCTGCGGGCCATCGGCGGCGCTGGAAGCGGTGGAGCTGGAGGTGCTGCCGCAGCCAGCCAGCAGGCTCAGGCTGAGCGCAGCCACCAGCAGGGCAGAAAAAATACGCTTGGTCATCATGCTTTGGCGGTCTCCTTTGCGGCGGTAAAGGCGGTGTGCTCTTCCTGCAGATGTGCCAGCAGGTCACCGAACACCCAGCTCTTGCTGGTGGGGGTCACAACGGCCTTGAGGGGGATGTTCACCTGTGCCTGCTTCATCAGGTCGAGCAGGGTGTCCACATCCTTATCCTTGAAGTTGGCCAGCACCAGCGCCGGGGGATAAGCACCCGGCTCCAGCACCAGGGTGCGGGTGGTCTTGACCTCCACCTCGCCCAGCAGCTGGGCCACGGTCCTGCCTGCATCGGCAGGGGAGACCAGCAGCAGCTTCATCCCGAAAGCGGGGGCCATCCCCTCCAGGATGCCCCGGTCAGCGGCAGAAAGGTTCCAGCCCAGCGCCAGCGGAATGCCGGCATTCTGGTTGCGTGCAATATGAGCTTTCATAGAAATACCTCGTTTCAAGGGTGAATTCAAAATACACCATAGTATACCATATTTGATGACAAAAGAAAACAACCCCCTCAGTTACGCTGCCGCGTGCCGAGAGGGTCGTTCCATTCTCAGTTCATCTTCTTGCCAAAGAACTCGACTTCTTTGGTGATAAAGCCCATCAGTTCATCGAACTGGTCGGGGGTCAGGCTCTGGGCACCATCGCACTTGGCTTTGGCGGGGTTGTTGTGCACCTCAATCATCAGGCCGTCGGCACCGGCGGCCACAGCGGCCTTGGCCAGCTGGGGCACCATCCAGGCGTGGCCGCAGGCGTGGCTGGGGTCCACCACAACGGGCAGGTGGGTCATTTTGTGGAGCATGACCACACCGGCCAGGTCCAGGGTGTTGCGCATACTGGTCTCAAAGGTGCGGATGCCGCGCTCGCAGAGGATAACGTTCTCGTTGCCCTCGGCCATGATGTACTCGGCGCTCATCACAAATTCTTCCAGCGTGTTGGCCAGGCCGCGTTTGAGCAGCACGGGCTTTTTCTGGCGGCCCACGGCCTTGAGCAGCTCAAAGTTCTGCATATTGCGGGCACCCACCTGGATGAGGTCTACATTCTCGAACAGGGGCAGGTGCTCGGTGTTCATGATCTCGGTGACGATGGGGGAGCCGGTGGCGCGGCGGGCCAGCTTGAGCAGGTCCAGGCCCTCGCTCCGCATTCCCTGGAAGGAGTAGGGGGAGGTGCGGGGCTTGAATGCGCCGCCGCGCAGCAGGGAAGCACCTGCATCCTTGACGCGCTGGGCGCAGTAGGTGATCTGCTCCTCGCTCTCGATGCTGCAGGGGCCTGCGATGACGGCGAAGTTGCCGCCGCCGATCTTCACGCCGTTGACATCGATCACGCTGTCGTCGGGGTGGAACTTGCGGTTGGCCTTCTTGTAAGGCTCAGACACGCGGCGGCAGGTCTCGACCACAGGGTTAGCCAGCACCCAGCTCTCGGCAATGGCCTTGGTGTCGCCGATCAGGCCCAGAATGTGGGTGTCGCTGCCCTTGGAGTCGTTGATCTGCAGCCCCATATCCTGCAGCTCGTGGCAGAACTCGCGGACCTGTGCGTCGGGGGCATCCTGTTTCAGTACAATGATCATGGTGGTCGTCTCCTTATCCTTCTCACACAAACGGCACAGGAGACCGGCTCCATTGCCGCAATTTATTTTCGTGAAGTTCAGTTTCCTGAAGCATGGGCCTATGATAACACTTCAGGGAACTGAAGTCAAGAGAGATTTTGAAATTTAGGAAAGAAAGTGGTAGAATAGGGGCAGTCCTCTCAGCTTCACTTCGTTCGGCAGCTCCCTCTGGGAGAGCTGTCACCGCAGGTGACTGAGAGGGCAAGGAGTTTACAAGGAGCGATCATCAATGGGAAAAGAAGCAAAAACGAATGCCATGCGCATCCTGGAACGGGCCAAGGTGCCCTATACAGCCCACGAATATGCCCACGAGGAGGGCGTGGCGGTGGACGGCGTGACCGTGGCCGCCAGCATGGGGGAGGACCCGGCCTGCGTATATAAGACGCTGGTGACCCAGGGCAGCAGCAAAAACTACTTTGTGTTCGTCATTCCGGTGGCGGCAGAGCTTGACCTGAAGGCCGCTGCCCGCAGCGTGGGCGAAAAAAGCGTAGCCATGATCCATGTGGCCGATATCAATAAGGTCACCGGCTATGTGCGGGGCGGCTGCAGCCCGGTGGGTATGAAAAAGCAGTACACCACCGTGTTTGATGAAAGCGTGCTGGCTCAGGAAAAGGTCTATGTCTCCGGCGGCCGCATTGGTACGCAGGTGTGCTGCGCACCCGCCGACCTCATCCGGGCAGCAAGGGCAGCAACAGCGAAGATCATCTTCTAAGCTAAAACGCCCTTACTGCCAACGCAATGACGGAGAGACTGTACAGAGCGGGGCCTGTCCCAGTGAGATAAAACTTGCTTTATTATATTCTCTAAAAAAGTCATACTTAAAAAGAAATACGGTGTCGAAACTGCACAAAACTTTTGAAAGTTTTTTGACGCGGGAGAACACAAGGGAGAAATTGCCCCAAGGGCCTTTGCAAAGTGGAATTTTTGCCGTAAACTGTATGTAGTACAGGGACGGTACCCCGGCGGATGCCGGGTGCCGCCTGAAAAAGCGCAGAGCAAAAGGGGAACTTCAAAGATGAAGATGCTGTCGGGCTTCACAGAACAGAACACCATTCGTGCTGTTCAGGGGCATCGTGCAGCTTTGTGCAAAGCGCTGGAAGAGCATACGCAGAAATAAAGGCCGTGGTGCAGGTGTACCACAGCTTTTTTTGTTTTGCAGACGGAGAAAGAGAGGTTCGGATATGATTCGGAAAGTTGCAGTGATCATGGGCTCGGACAGTGATTGGCCGGTGGTAAAGGGGGCCTGTGCCCAGCTGAAGGCGCTGGACATCCCCTTTGAGGCACACATCCTTTCGGCCCACCGCACCCCTGCCGAGGCCGCGGATTTTGCCAAAAATGCCCGGGCCAACGGCTTTGGTGTGATCCTGTGCGCGGCGGGCATGGCGGCCCATCTGGCCGGTGCCTTTGCCGCCAACACCACCCTGCCTGTCATCGGCATCCCGATGAAGGGCGGCGCGATGGACGGTCTGGACGCGCTGCTGGCCACGGTCCAGATGCCCAGCGGCATCCCGGTGGCTACCGTGGCCCTGAACGGGGCCAAGAACGCCGCCTGGCTGGCCGCCGAGATCCTGGCCCTGAGCGATGACACACTGGCCGGGAAGCTGGAGGCCGAGCGGGTGAGCATGGCACAGCAGATTGCAGCCAAGGAAGAAAAGCTGCAGAACGAACTGAAAGAGTTGTAAGGAGAACCAATGTCTGATTTTGCATATCCGCTGCACGAGGAATGCGGCGTTTTTGGCATCTATGACCGGGCGGGCACTGAGGACGTGGCCGCTGCCGCCTACTCCGCCCTGTATGCACTGCAGCACCGCGGGCAGGAGAGCTGCGGCATTGCGGTCAACGATGACGGTGTCATCCAGGGCCACCGCGACCTCGGCCTGGTGAACGAGGTGTTCACCCCTGCCGTGCTGGGCAGTCTTTCCACCCCCACGGCCCACATGGCAACGGGCCATGTCCGCTATGCCACGGCCGGCAGCCGGGTGCGGGCCAACGCCCAGCCCATGATCGTCCGGCATGGCCGGGGCACCATGGCCCTCTGCCACAACGGCAACCTGACCAATGCCCTGGAGCTGCGCCGTCAGCTGGAGAACGAGGGTGCCATCTTCCACGGCTCCTCCGATACCGAGGTCATCTGCTACCTCATCACCCGCAACCGCCTGCGGATGGGCAGCATTGAGACTGCCATCAGCAAGACGATGGATGTGCTGGAGGGTGCATACAGTCTGGTGATCATGTCCGCCACCAAGCTCATTGCGGTCCGGGACCCCCGGGGCTACCGCCCTTTGTGCATCGGCACCCTGCCCGGCGGCGGCTACGTCTTTGCCAGCGAGAGCTGTGCGCTGGATGCTGCGGGCGCGACCCTGCTGCGGGACGTGGAGCCCGGCGAGATCGTCATTGCCGACACCAAGACTGGTGAGCTGCGGAGCATCAAGGATCACTGCGGCCGCCCGGACACCCAGATGTGCGTGTTCGAGTTCATCTATTTCTCCCGCCCGGACAGCATCATCGAGGGCAGTTCGGTGCACGAGGCCCGCAAGCAGGCAGGCCGGTTCCTGGCACAAGAGCACCCCGTGGAGGCCGATGTGGTCATCGGCGTGCCGGATTCCGGTCTGGATGCGGCGCTCGGCTACTCGCAGGAGAGCGGCATCCCCTACGGCATCGGCTTCATCAAGAATAAATACATCGGCCGCACCTTTATCCAGGGCAGCCAGAAGCAGCGCGAAAACAGCGTGCGCATCAAGCTGAACGTGGTGTCCAGCACCGTCAAGGGCAAGCGGGTGGTGCTGGTGGATGACTCCATCGTGCGCGGCACCACCTCCGCCCGCATCATCAAGCTGCTGCGGGATGCCGGTGCAAAGGAAGTCCACTTCCGGGTCTCGGCCCCCCCGTTCAAATACCCCTGCTACTTCGGCACCGACATCCCCGACCAGAAGCTGCTGGTGGCCACGGGCCGCAATGTGGAGCAGATCAATGAGATCATCGGGGCCGACACCCTGGGCTACCTGTCCACCGAGCATGTGGTGCAGCTGGCCAAGAACGCAAAATGCGGTTTCTGCACCGCCTGCTTTACCGGCGAGTATGCCGTGAAGCCGGAGGAGGTGCTTTCCACCGATATCCATGAACGCCACCTGAACGACCGTCCCAAAAACGAGAAGAAGTTAGGAGAGTAAGAAGATGGAAAAGAGCTATTCTGAGAGTTACGCAGCTGCCGGTGTGGATATCACCGCCGGTTACCGCTCCGTTGAACTGATGAAGCAGTATGTTGCCCGCACCATGAACGAGCACTGCATTGGTGGTCTGGGCGGCTTTGGCGGCCTGTTTGAGCTGGATTGCACCGGCTACAAGCACCCGGTTCTGATCTCCGGCACGGACGGCGTGGGCACCAAGCTGAAGATCGCCATGATCATGGACAAGCACGATACCATTGGCATCGACTGCGTTGCCATGTGCGTCAACGATGTGATCTGCGCCGGTGCAAAGCCGCTGGTGTTCCTGGATTACATCGCCTGCGGCCGCAACATCCCTGAGAAGATCGCCGAGATCGTCAAGGGCGTGGCCGAGGGCTGCGTGCAGGCTGATTGCTCTCTGGTGGGCGGTGAGACTGCCGAGCACCCGGGTATGATGCCGGAGGATGAGTACGATCTGGCCGGTTTCACCGTGGGCGTTGTGGACAAGGAAAAGATCCTGAGCAACGAGACCATGCAGGCTGGCGATGTCATCCTCGCTCTGCCCTCCACCGGTGTTCATTCCAACGGTTTCTCGCTGGTGCGCAAGATCTTTGACATCGACAACGATCCCGATGTTCTGCACACCACCCCCGCCGAGCTGGGCGGCAAGACCCTGGGCGATGCCCTGCTGGCTCCCACCAAGATCTACGTCAAGCCGGTGCTGAAGGTGCTGGAAGAGGTGGATGTCAAAGGCATCTCCCACATCACCGGCGGCGGCTTCTATGAGAACATCCCCCGCAGCCTGAAAAAGGGCTGCTGCGCCCGCATCAAGAAGGAGGATGTCCGCACCCCGGCGCTGTTCCACCTGATGCAGAAGGTAGGCGGCATCTCCGAGCACGACATGTTCAACACCTTCAACATGGGCGTTGGCATGGTGCTCACCGTTCCTGCCGCACAGGCCGATAAAGCGCTGGAGATCCTCCACGCCAACGGCGAGCCCGAGGCTTACAAGCTGGGTGTCATCGCTGAAGGGGACGGTGTGGAACTGTGCTGAACGTAGCTGTGTTGGTTTCCGGCGGCGGCACCAATCTGCAGGCCTTGCTGGACAGCGAAGCCCGGGGCGAGAACCCCAACGGTAAGATCACGCTGGTCGTGGCCTCCAAGCCCGGTGTCTACGCACTGGAGCGGGCCGCAAAGGCCGGTGTGGAGGGCGTTGTGGTCCGCCGCAAGGATTACGAGAACAGTGAGGCCTTTGACGCGGCCCTGCTGGAAACGCTGAAAAGCCACAACATCGATCTGGTGGTGCTGGCCGGGTTCCTTTCCGTGCTGGGCCCCAGTGTCATTGAAGCCTATCCCCGCCGCATCCTGAATGTTCACCCGGCGCTCATCCCTTCCTTCTGCGGGCCCGGCATGTACGGCCTGCGCCCCCATCAGGCCGCTCTGGCCCGGGGCTGCAAGGTGACCGGTGCCACCGTCCACTTTGTCAACGAAGAGTGCGACGGCGGCCCCATCCTACTGCAAAAGGCGGTGGAGATCCTGCCCGGCGACACCCCCGAGGTGCTGCAGAAGCGGGTGATGGAACAGGCCGAGTGGAAGCTGCTGCCCAAGGCAGTTGCCATGGTGTGCAGCGGCGAGATCGAGTAAAAACTCCTTCCGTCACGCCTGACGGTGTGCCACCTCCCTCAAGGAGGGAGGCTTGAGGCTCCCTCTCCGAGGGGGCTGTCGCCGCAGGCGACTGGGGGAGTTCCGTAATAGGAGAATTTGACATGGAAAAGATCAACCTGAACGATTATCTGGCCTCCAACGAGTACCCCGGCCGCGGCATTGCGGTGGCAATGGCCCCCGATGGCCGTCAGATGTTCATCGGCTACTTTATCATGGGCCGCAGTGAGAACAGCCGCAACCGCGTGTTTGACCCCGTGCCCGAGCGCGGCGGCATCTGCACCATGGCTGCAGACCCCGACAAGCTGGAGGACCCCAGCCTTATCATCTATAACCCCGTGCTGACCCTGGGCAAGACCCATATCGTGACCAACGGCGACCAGACCGATACCATTTTTGACCTGATGAGTCAGGGCAAGAGCTTTGCCGATGCCCTGCGCACCCGCACCTTTGAGCCGGACGGCCCCAACTACACCCCCCGCATCTCCGCTGTGGTGTACGCTGATGGCAGCTACCAGATGAGCATCCTGAAATCTGCCGACGGCAACGGCGACAGCGTCCAGCGCTATTTCTTTGATTACCCCCAGCCTGTGGCCGGTGAGGGCCATTTCATCAGCACCTACAAGCACAACGGAAACCCCATCCCCAGCTTTGAGGGCGAGCCCCTGCGCTTTGCCTGCCCCCGCACCATCGGCGATTTTGCCCATGGCCTGTGGCAGAACCTGAACCCCGACAACAAGGTCAGCCTGTTTGCCCGCGTCATCGATCTGGACAGCGGTGAGACCGGCGATATGATCTTCAACAAATACGATGCTGTCAACAGCGATCTGGACGACCCCGAGGAGCCTGAACTGCTGCCCGAGGAGCTGGAGCTGCTGGCAAAGCTCGATGCCGAAGCGGAATAACGAAGACTTAAGGAGGATGCATCAATGAACGAACTCGCACTGAAGTACGGCTGCAACCCCAACCAGAAGCCCAGCCGCATCTATATGGAAGATGGCTCCGACCTGCCCGTGACTGTGCTGAACGGCAAGCCCGGCTACATCAATTTTCTGGATGCCCTCAACTCCATCCAGCTGGTCAAGGAGCTGAAGGCGGCCTGCGGTCTGCCCGCCGCCGCTTCCTTCAAGCATGTGTCCCCGGCGGGTGCCGCCCTGGGCCTGCCCCTGACCGATGTGGAGCGCAGGATGTACCACATTGCCCCGGACTTTGAGCTCTCTCCGCTGGCCTGCGCTTACGCCCGTGCCCGCGGTGCTGACCGTATGTCCTCCTTTGGCGACTGGATCGCCCTCTCCGATGTCTGCGATGTGCCCACCGCAAAGCTCATCCAGCATGAGGTCTCTGACGGCATCATTGCCCCCGGTTATGAGCCGGAGGCTCTGACCATTCTGGCCGGCAAGAAAAAGGGCAACTACAATGTGGTGGCCATTGACCCCGACTACAAGCCCGCCCCTGTGGAACACAAGCAGGTGTACGGCATCACCTTTGAGCAGGGCCGCAACGAGCTGACCATCAACGCCGACACCATGCTGACCAACTGGGTCACCGAGAACAAGAGCGTGACCGAGGAGCAGAAGCGGGACCTGATCATTGCCCTCATCACCCTGAAATACACCCAGTCCAACAGTGTCTGCTACACCGCAGGCGGCCAGACCATCGGCGTGGGTGCCGGCCAGCAGAGCCGCATCCACTGCACCCGTCTGGCGGGCCAGAAGGCCGACAACTGGCAGCTGCGCCACATGGACAAGGTGCTGAACCTGCCCTTCCGTGACGATATTGCCAAGCCCAACCGCGACAATGCCATTGATGTGTATATCGGTGACACCCCCGAGGATGTCATCGGCGACGATGTCTGGGCCGAGACCTTCACCGAGCAGCCCGCACCCCTGACCGCGGAGGAAAAGAAAGAGTACCTGAGCCACGTTACCGGTGTCTGCCTGGGTTCCGATGCCTTCTTCCCCTTTGGCGACAACATCGAGCGTGCCCGCCGCTCCGGCGTGACCGCCATTGTCCAGCCCGGCGGCTCTATCCGCGACCAGCAGGTCATTGACACCTGCAATAAGTACGGCATTGCCATGGCGTTCTGCGGCATCCGGCTGTTCCATCACTAAAAGGAAAACTGGTTCGCCCTCTCAGTCAAAGCCTGTCGGCTTTGCCAGCTCCCCCAAAGGGGGAGCCTTTGGCAGCATCCCGTTAGTAGCTGCTGGTGTTAGTGCCAGTCTTGGCTCTCCCTTTGGGAGAGCTGGCGCGAAGCGCCTGAGAGGGTGAGGACGCTGACAGAGAAGCAGAAACGAATATTTTAGGAGATGTTAAAATGGCTAAAAAAATCTTAGTGGTCGGCGGCGGCGGCCGCGAGCATGCCATCATCAAGGCACTGAAGAAGAGCCCGGACTGCGGCGAGATCTGGTGCGCTCCGGGCAACGGCGGCATCAGCTATGATGCCAAATGCAAGAACATCAAGGCTACGGACGTAGAGACCATGGTGGCCTTTGCCGCTGAGGAAAAGTTTGATTATGTGGTCGTGGCGCAGGATGACCCGCTGGCGCTGGGCATGGTGGACGCACTGGCTGCAGTGGGCATCCCTGCCTTTGGCCCGGACAAGGCCGCTGCCCGCATCGAGGCCTCCAAGGTGTTCTCTAAGGACCTGATGAAGAAATACGGCATCCCCACCGCAGATTATGCCACCTTTGATGACCCCGCCAAGGTCATGGATTACATCAAGGCAAAGGGCAAGTACCCCGTGGTCATCAAGGCCGACGGACTGGCACTGGGCAAGGGCGTGCTGATCTGCGAAAATGAGGAACAGGCCGCCGACGGCGTGAAGGAGATCATGCTGGACAAAAAGTTCGGCGCTTCCGGCAACCATGTGGTGGTGGAAGAGTTCCTCACCGGCCCTGAGGTCAGTGTGCTGAGCTTTACCGACGGCAAGGTGGTCAAGCCCATGGTGTCCAGCATGGACCACAAGCGTGCCAACGACCACGACACCGGCCTGAACACCGGCGGCATGGGTACCGTGGCCCCCAACCCCTACTACACCCCGGCCATTGCTGCCGAGTGCATGGAAAAGATCTTCCTGCCCACCATTCAGGCCATGAACGCCGAGGGCTGCCCCTTCAAGGGCTGCCTGTACTTCGGCCTGATGCTCACCCCGGACGGCCCCAAGGTCATCGAGTACAACTGCCGCTTCGGCGATCCCGAGACCCAGGTGGTGCTGCCCCTGCTGGAGAGTGACCTGCTGAAGATCATGGCTGCCTGCACCGAGGGCACGCTGGCCGATACCGAGGTCAAATTCTCCGAGGGCGCGGCCTGCTGTGTCATTCTGGCCTCCGGCGGCTACCCGGTATCCTATGAAAAGGGCAAGCCCATTTCCGGCCTGACCAACGGCCAGCTGGAAGGGGAGAGCAACATCACAGTCTACCACTCCGGCACGGCACTGCGTGAGGACGGCACGCTGGTCACCAACGGTGGCCGTGTGCTGGGCGTGACTGCAACTGCGCCCCGCCTGACCGCCGCCATCACGCAGGCATACGCCGCCGCTGAGAAGATCAGCTTTGAAAAGCTGCACAAGCGCACGGATATTGGTATGAGAGCGCTGAAAGCAATCGCTGAACAATAAAAAAAGAGGGGGATTCACCCATGGTCTATCGTATTTATGTAGAAAAGAAGCCCGGCTTTGACGTGGAAGCCCAGGGCCTGAAAAATGAGCTGGTGAGCCTGCTGGGCATCCAGTCCCTGAGCGGCCTGCGCCTGCTGAACCGCTATGACGTGGAGGGTATCGACGAGGCACTGTTCAACCAGTGCGCTACCACCGTGTTCAGTGAGCCGCCGGTGGACAACACCTATGCGGAGCTGCCTGAATTCGAGGGCATTTCCTTTGCTGTGGAGTACCTGCCCGGCCAGTTCGACCAGCGCGCCGATTCTGCCGCCGAGTGCATCCAGCTCATCAGCCAGGGCGAGCGCCCGCTGGTTCGCTCTGCCCGTGTCTACCTGCTGGAGGGTTCCCTGACCGAGGAGCAGGTGGCAGAGATCAAGAAGTACGTTATCAACCCGGTGGAGGCCCGCGAGGCTTCGCTGGAGACCAAAGCTACCCTGAAGATGGAGTATCCCGTGCCCACCGCTGTGGCCACGCTGGAGGGCTTCAACGAGCTGGACGAAGAGGGCCTGAAAAAGTTCATCGACGAAAAGGGCCTGGCCATGGATCTGGGCGATATCAAGTTCTGCCAGGAGTACTTCCGCTCTGAGCACCGCGACCCCACCATCACCGAGATCAAGATGATCGACACCTACTGGTCCGATCACTGCCGCCACACCACCTTCGGCACCATTCTGGATGATGTCCAGATCGACGATGCCGTGGTGCAGGCAGCGTTTGACCGCTACATGGCCATGCGCGCCGACCTGGGCCGTGAGGAGAAGCCCCGCTGCATGATGGATCTTGCCACCATCGGTGCCAAGGAGCTGAAGAAGCAGGGCATCCTCAAGAATCTGGACGAATCCGAGGAGATCAACGCCTGCACCGTCAAGATCAAGTGCGATGTGAACGGCAAGGATGAGGACTGGCTCTTCCTCTTTAAGAACGAGACCCACAACCACCCCACCGAGATCGAGCCCTTCGGCGGTGCGGCCACCTGCATCGGCGGTGCCATCCGCGATCCGCTGTCCGGCCGCAGCTATGTCTATCAGGCCATGCGTGTGACCGGCGCAGGCGACCCGCTCAAGCCTGTCAGCGAGACCCTGCCCGGCAAGCTGCCCCAGCGCAAGCTGGTGACCACTGCCGCTGCCGGTTACTCCTCCTACGGCAACCAGATCGGCCTTGCCACCGGCCAGGTGGATGAGATCTACCACCCAGGCTATGTGGCAAAGCGAATGGAGATCGGCGCTGTGGTGGGTGCGACCCCCGCTTCCCATGTCCGCCGCGAGTGCCCCGCCCCCGGGGATGTCATCGTCCTGCTGGGCGGCCGCACCGGCCGCGACGGCATCGGCGGTGCCACCGGCTCCTCCAAGGCCCACAATCTGGGCAGCCTGGACCACTGCGGTGCCGAGGTGCAGAAGGGCAATGCGCCCATCGAGCGCAAGCTCCAGCGCCTGTTCCGCCGTGAGGATGCCTGCAAGATGATCAAGCGCTGCAACGACTTTGGTGCGGGCGGCGTTTCCGTTGCCATCGGCGAGCTGGCCGACGGCCTGTATATCGACCTGAACAAGGTCACCAAGAAGTATGACGGCCTGGACGGCACCGAGCTGGCCATCAGCGAAAGCCAGGAGCGCATGGCTGTGGCCCTTGCCCCCGAGGATGTGGACAAGTTCATCGCCATTGCCACCGAGGAAAACCTTGAGGCGACCCCCGTGGCAAAGGTCACCGAGGAAAAGCGCCTGAACATGGTGTGGAACGGCGTGTCCATCGTCAACATCAGCCGTGAGTTCCTGAACTCCAACGGTGCGGAGAAGCACCAGAACGTCCATGTGGGGCAGGGTACCGTCTGGCAGCCCCAGTGGGCCGGCATCACCTTCAGCCAGAAGATGAAGAACATGGTGGGCGACCTGAACATCTGCAGCAAGAAGGGCCTTTCTGAGCGGTTCGACAGCACCATTGGTGCCGCCACCGTCCTGATGCCCTTTGGCGGTGCTTACCAGCTGACCCCCCAGAACGCCATGGTGGCAAAGCTGCCCGTGGATGGCGAGACCAACACCTGCTCCGGCATGGCCTGGGGCTACAACCCCTACCTGATGAGCGCCAACCAGTATATCGGCGCACGGATGGCCGTGGTGGACAGCGTCACCAAACTGGTGGCCTCCGGCTTCCGCTATGAGGATGCCTACCTGACCTTCCAGGAGTACTTTGAGCGCCTGGGCACCAAGCCCGAGCGCTGGGGCAAGCCGCTGGCCGCTCTGCTGGGTGCTCTGGATGCCCAGATGGGTCTGGGCATTGCCTCCATCGGTGGCAAGGACAGCATGTCCGGCTCCTTCGAACAGCTGGATGTGCCCCCCACGCTGGTTTCCTTTGCCACTGCCATCGGCAAGGCCAGCAAGGTGGTTTCCACCGAGTTCAAGAAGCCCGAGAGCACTGTTGTCCTCATCCGGCCCATTCTGGACCCCGAGACCGGCTGCCCCAACTTCTTCTCCCTGAAGGCAAACTACAAGATCGTGGAGCAGATGATTGAAGAGGGCATGGTGGCATCTGCCTGCGCCGTGGGCTACGGCGGCATTGCCGAGGCCCTGTTCAAGATGGGCCTGGGCAACCGCATTGGCTTCAAGATGCGCGCTGATATGCCCACTCACCGGATGTTCGAGCCCATGTACGGCTCCATCGTGCTGGAAATGGTCTCTGATTCCCCCGCAGGTGAGCTGCTGGGCGAGACCACCAAGGAGTATACCTTTGAAAGCTGCGGCGAGACGCTGGATATGGCAGAGCTGCAGGAGATCTGGGAGAGCAAGCTGGAGCCTGTGTACCCCTACCGCAAGGCAGGCCCCACTGTGGAAAAGATCAATGGCAAGCTGAACGCCCCTGCTGCTCCCAAGATCGGTGTGGCAAAGCCCAAGGTGATCATCCCCGTGTTCCCCGGTACCAACTGCGAGTACGACACCGCCAAGGCCTTTGCCCGCGCCGGTGCTGACCCTGAGATCCTGGTCATCCGCAACCTGACCCCGGCGGACGTTACCGCCAGCTGCGAGGCACTGGTCAAGGCCATTGGCGAGAGCCAGATCGTGATGCTGCCCGGCGGCTTCTCCGGCGGCGACGAGCCGGACGGCAGCGCCAAGTTCATCGCCTCCTTCTTCCGCAGCCCTGCGGTCACCGAGGCAGTCCGCGACCTGCTGCAGCACCGCGACGGCCTGATGCTGGGCATCTGCAACGGCTTCCAGGCCCTGATCAAGCTGGGTCTGGTGCCCTACGGCGATATCCGCCCCATCACGGCCTATGACCCGACCCTGACCTTCAACACCATCGGCCGCCACCAGAGCATGCTGGTGCGCACCCGCGTTGCATCCACCGGCAGCCCCTGGCTGTCCCACTGCGATGCAGGCAGCGAGTACGAGATCGCCATCAGCCACGGCGAGGGCCGCTTTGTGGCACCCCAGAACGTGCTGGATCAGCTGGTTGCCAACGGCCAGGTGGCTACCCAGTATGTTGATCTGGAGGGCGAGCCCACCATGGATCAGCGCTACAACCCCAACGGCTCTCTGCTGGCCATTGAGGGCATCACCAGCCCGGACGGCCGCGTGTTCGGCAAGATGGGCCACTCGGAGCGCAGCGGCGAGTACCTGTACAAGAACGTCACCGGCGATAAATATCAGCCGATCTTTGAGGGCGGCGTAGACTATTTCAAGGTTTGATGGTAGAATAGAGAAAAAAAGCCCTCTCCGGCAGCGCTTGAGCGCTGCCACCTCTCCCGAAAGGGAGAGGCTATGGCGGCTCTGAGGCAGGAGGCTGCAAATTTGCAGCTGTTTACCTGTAAGATGCGTTGGCTCCCCCTTTGGGGGAGCTGGCGAGCGAATGCGAGTCTGAGAGGGCTCTTTTCAGGAGGAAACAACCAATGTCACAGCATGATCGTTATATCAGCCCCTTCTCTACCCGTTATTCTTCCGATGAGATGCAGTACATCTTCTCGGATGACAACAAGTTCCGCACCTGGCGCCGCCTGTGGGTGGCGCTGGCCCGGGCCGAGATGGAACAGGGCCTGACCAATATCACCCCCGAAATGGTGGCCGAGCTGGAAGCCCATGTGGACGACATCAACTACGAGGTCGCCATTGCGCGCGAGAAGCTGGTGCGCCATGATGTGATGAGCCACGTTTACGCCTACGGCCAGCAGTGCCCCAAGGCAGCAGGCATCATCCATCTGGGTGCCACCAGCTGCTATGTGGGCGATAACACCGATATCATCGTGATGCGGCAGGGCCTGGAACTCATTCGTAAAAAGCTGATCGGTGTGCTGGCAAAGCTCTCCCGCTTTGCTGAGGAGTACAAGGACATGCCCTGCATGGCCTATACCCACTGCCAGCCTGCACAGCCCACCACCGTGGGCAAGCGTGCCACCCTGTGGGCCAACGAGCTGGTGATGGATCTTGCCGAGATCGACCACCGCCTTGCCACCCTGCAGCTGCGCGGTGTCAAGGGCACCACCGGCACCCAGGCTTCCTTTATGGAGCTGTTCAAGGGCGATGCAGACAAGATCCGCGCTGTGGATGCTTCCATTGCCAAGGAGATGGGCTTTGCCCCGGATGCCGTGATCCCCGTGTCCGGCCAGACCTACAGCCGCAAGGTGGATGCCTTTATCCTGAATGCTCTGGCAGGCATTGCCCAGAGCTGCATGAAGTTTGCCACCGACCTGCGCCTGCTGGCCAACTTCAAGGAGATGGAAGAACCTTTTGAGAAGAACCAGATCGGTTCCTCCGCCATGCCTTACAAGCGCAACCCCATGCGGTGTGAGCGCATCTGCGCCCTGAGCCGCTACCTGATGGTGGATGTGCTGAACCCCAGCTTCACCACCGGCACCCAGTGGTTTGAGCGCACTCTGGACGACAGCGCCAACAAGCGCGTTGCCATGGCCGAGGGCTTCCTGGCTGCCGATGCCATCCTGAACATCATGCTCAATGTCACCGACGGCATCGTGGTCTACCCCAAAGTGGTGCGCAGCCGCCTGATGGCAGAGCTGCCCTTCATGGCCAGCGAGAACATTATGATGCAGGCTGTGGAAAAGGGCGGCAACCGTCAGGAGCTCCACGAGCGCCTGCGCCAGCACGCCATTGCCGCTGGCAAGCAGGTCAAGGAAGAGGGCCTGCCCAACGATATGGTGGACCGCGTTGCCGCTGACCCCGCCTTTGGCCTGACCAAGGAGGAGATCGTGGCCGGTCTGGTGCCCGAAAACTTTGTGGGCCGTGCACCCCAGCAGGTGGAGGAGTTCATTGCAAATGTGCTCCAGCCCATCTTTGATGCCAACCCCGATGCTGTGGAACAGCACGCTTCTCTGAGCGTTTAAGGGTGTGGCCCGGCAGCTTTCTCCTCGGACACGGCTCGGGCCATTCCATCGCCCGCCCTACTGCCTGCGGCAGCAGGGTCCCACCCCAGCGGACGGTCCTCGGAGAAACTCCCGGTCCACTGAACTGCAAAATCTATCGCTGCGCTCCGCCTTTGGGCAGGGCGCAGCTTTGCTATAACCGGAAAAGGAGAACCTATGCGACTAGACAAATATCTGGCCGAGACGGCCCAGTGCACCCGGAGCGAGGCAAAGACCCTGCTGAACAGGGGACGGGTGACGGTGAACGGCGCGGTGTGCAAAAAGGGGGACACTCAGCTCAGGGAAGGGGACAGCGTGGCGGTGGACGGTGCGCCGCTTGCTTACCAGCAGTTCGTCTACCTGATGCTCAACAAGCCTGAGGGTGTGGTGAGCGCTTCCACCGACAAGCGGGATACCACCGTGGTGGATCTGATTGGGGATGCCTACCCCCGGCGGGAGCTGTTCCCGGCCGGCCGGCTGGACAAGACCAGCACCGGCTTTGTTCTGCTGACGGATGACGGCGGCTTCGCCCACGAGATCCTTGCCCCGAAGCGCCATGTCTCCAAGACCTACACAGTGGTCATTGACACACCGCTGACCGAGGAGATGCGCAAGGGCTTTGCCGAGGGCGTGACGCTGGCGGATGGCACCGCCCTCTCCCCGGCGGAGGTGGAAGCCCTGACCCCGGACGGCCTGACCGTGAAAGTCAGGCTCAGGCAGGGGGTGTACCACCAGATCAAGCGGATGTTCGGTGTGTACGGCGCGGGCGTGAACGCCCTGCACCGGGATGCCATCGGCGGGCTTGCGCTGGACCCGGCCCTTGCACCGGGGCAGTGGCGGGAGCTTTCCGCGGAGGAAGTGACAGCAATTACCACCGGAGACTGACTGCTTTTCACCTGATTTTCAAAAAAACATCACATTTTGCCGGTAAAATATTCACAAGAACCACGCAAAACAGTGCTTTTTGGGCCTGAAAATACCCCTGAAAGATAATTTCACCAAGAAAGTCAAAAATATTTTGGTGAAATATGTTGCAAAAGTAAATTCTTTTGTGTAAAATAGATAATGTAAAGCGGCGAAATTGTTAAAAACGACAATCTCGCCCCTGCGGCTTGCACAAAAGAGGAAAAGGGGTATCCATTTATGGCCAATAGAGTATTCCAGAGCGTGATCTACCAGATGAAAGACGCCATCGATCGTGTGGTCGGTGTGGTGGATGAGACCGGCGCTGTGATCTCCTGCTCGGAGCTGAACCTGATCGGAGAGGTGCGCGAGGGCTTTATGGCAGAGCGCCTGACGGCCGGTGACCGCTTTGTGCGGGATGGCTACACCTATCAGCAGTTCTCCAGCGCAAAGCATAACGACTATGCTGTGTTTGTGGAAGGCGCGGACGAGACTGCGGGCCAGTTTGCGGCCCTGCTCTCCATCAGCCTGCAGAGCATCAAGCAGTACCACGATGAAAAGTTCGACAAAGCCAACTTCATCAAGAACGTGGTGCTGGACAACATCCTGCCCGGCGATATCTACGCCAAGGCCCGTGAGCTGCACTTTGCCACCGATGTTTCCCGTGTGGTGTTTATTGTGCGCGTGACCTCCGGCGGTGACATCTCCGCTTACGATGTGGTCAGCAGCCTGTTCCCGGACAAGCAGAAGGACTTTGTGTTCAATATCAGCGAGACCGACACCGTGCTGGTCAAGGAGATCCGCAAGGGCATCGACCGCACCGATATGGAGAAGCTGGCTGCCAGCATCGTGGATACCCTGTCCGGTGAGCATTACATCAAGGCTGTGGTCGGCATCGGCACCCCCATCTCCAACGTGAAGGATCTGGCTACCTCCTTCAAGGAAGCCCAGATCGCCATGGAGGTCAGCAAGGTGTTCGACACCGAGAAACAGATCATTCGCTACGACAACCTTGGCATTGCCCGCCTGATCTACCAGCTGCCCACCACTGTCTGCGAGATGTTCCTGCGCGAGGTGTTCAAGCAGGGCAGCATCGAGAGCCTGGATCAGGAGACCCTGTTCACCATCCAGCGCTTCTTCGAGAACAACCTGAATGTGTCTGAGACCAGCCGCGGCCTGTTTGTCCACCGCAACACGCTGGTGTATCGTCTGGAAAAGATCAAAAAACTGACCGGTCTGGATCTGCGTGAGTTCGACGATGCCATCGTCTTTAAGGTGGCGTTGATGGTCAAGAAGTACCTGTCCAACAACCCGGCCAAATATTAAGCAACCGCTTGCGGCGCAAAGCCGTCGGCGCAGAACCGGCCGCTCGAAACCGATGCTGGCCGGTTCTTTTTGGTTTGGAGAAAATTATTGGGAGCGAAAAACGCATGATAGATTTTGAACACGTTTCAAAGCAGTACAAGCACAACGCAAAGCCTGCCCTGGAGGATGTCAACTTCCATGTGGATGACGGCGAGTTTGTTTTTCTGCTGGGTCACTCGGGCGCGGGCAAATCCACCCTGCTCAAGCTGATCCTGCGCGAGGAGACCCCCACCGAGGGCCGCGTGCTGGTGAACGGGCAGGATGTTGCCCGCCTGCGCCGCCGCAAGATCCCCTACCTGCGCCGTCAGATGGGCATCATCTTTCAGGATTTCCGGCTCATCCCCACCATGACCGTTTACGAGAACATTGCCTTTGCCATGCATGTTACCAACATCGGGCACAAGCAGATCAAGGAGCGCGTGAATTACATGCTGGAGCTTGTCCACCTGGAGGACAAGGCAAAGGTCTACCCCGACCTGCTCTCCGGCGGTGAGCAGCAGCGTGTGGCTGTGGCCCGCGCCCTGGCCCACGCCCCCAAGCTGGTGATTGCGGACGAGCCCACCGGCAACATCGACCCCGAGCTGAGCCTTGAGATGATGGAGCTGCTGGAGCGTGTCAGCGAGATGGGCATCACTGTGCTGGTGGTCACCCATGAGCACGAGCTGGTCCGTCACTTTGACCGCCGCGTGGTCACCCTGTCCGGCGGACACATCATCTCGGATGTGCCCACGGGCTCCATGATCCCCCACCCGCCCGTAGACCCGAAGGAACTGGAAATGGAGGTGTCGCTGGTATGATGAAGCCTTCTACGTTCGGTTTCCTTGTGGTGCGCGGCGTGCGCAACCTGGGCAAGCACTGGGCCATGACCATTGCCTGCATTGCCTCCCTGAGCGTCTGTATGACCCTGAACACCTTTGCCACGCTGGCGGAAGTCAATGTGGACAGCATGGTGAACTATCTGGGCCAGCAGAACGAGATGGTGGTCTACGTGGACCCCGAAGCCGACGATGCCACCATCCAGTCGGTAGGGGAGCGCATCACTGCCACCCCGGGCGTGAGCCGGGTGCAGTACATGTCCAAGGAGGACGTGCTCAACCAGTACCGTGGGTACATGGCGGATTACGCCGTTCTGCTGGACGAATTTGAGAATGATAACCCCTTCAAGGCCAACTACCGTGTCTCTCTGGCGGATCTGAGCCAGATGCAGGCCATGAGCCAGAACTTCCAGAGCATTCCGGGCGTGTACAGCGTTACCGCCCCCATTGAGATGACCCAGACCTTTGTGGAGGTCCAGCAGGCCGTGACCAAGGTGGGCCAGATCGTGATCCTGGTGTTGATGGCGGTCAGCATCATCACGGTGGGCAGCACCATCCGCCTGAGCGTTTTTGCCCGCCGCCGTGAGATCGAGATCATGAAGTATGTGGGCGCGACCAACCACCTTGTCACCCTGCCCTTTTTTGTGGAGGGCCTGACCATGGGCCTGATCTCTGGTGCCATCACCTCGGTAGCCGGTATCTTCGGCTATGCCTACATCGTGCAGGCCTCCAGTACGCTGGGCGGGTTGTGGCAGCTGCTCATGGGCACCGCCATGGTGCCTGTGGATGCCGTCTGGCCCACCATCCTGACATACAGTCTGGCCGGTGGTGCGCTGGTGGGTGCGCTAGGCAGCATGTTCTCCATCCGCAAGCATCTGAATGTGTAAGCGAAAGGAGCCTTCTCTGTGAAACAAGCAAAACACTCTGCGGGCTTCCGCCTGCACCTCATGTATACCCCCACCCACGCAAAACCCGCCCCCGGGCACAGCCGGGCCATGCGCGCCGCCAGCCTGTTTCTGGCAGCGGCCTGCCTGCTGCTGAGCGTTTCGGTCTACCCGGCCACGGCGGCTACCAGCATGTCCAGCCTGCAGAACAAGCTGGATAAGCTCTCCCAGTCCATTGTACAGCACAAAAAGGAACTGTCCAATGCAAAAAAGAAGGAGCAGGCCGCCAAGGCGCTGGAATCGGAGCTGAAGGAAAAGGTCACGGTGGTCCAGAGCCAGATCAGCGTGCTGAAGGGCCAGATCGCCGAGGTGCAGAACAGCATCGGCCTGAAGGAACAGGAGATCGCCGCCAAGGAACAGCAGATCACCGAAAAAGAAGCGGAGATCGCCGACCAGTGGGGGGATTTCAAGCAGCACATGGCCGCCATGCAGGAGCTGCGGGACGGCGGCAGTGTTGCCATGCTGTCTGCGGTGAACGACCTGTATGAGCTGCTGACCTTCAACGAGGTCATGCAGGATATTTCCATCAAGGACACCGAGATCTTGGACAACATGAAGAACGCCAAGGAAGCGCTGGAAAGCGATAAGCTGACGCTGGAATCCCAGCGCAGCGAGCTGCAAAGCAAAAAGGCAGATCTGGATGCCCAGAACAGCCAGATGCGTGCCAAGCAGAACGAGCTCAACTCCAGCGTGGCCGCCGCCCAGATGAGCGCTGCCGAGGCGCAGCAGGCCCAGAAGGACGCGCAGGCCGCCATTGAATCGGACGAGATGAACTATGAGGCCGTCAAGAAGCAGATCCAGAAGATGATCGCTGCGGCCGCTGCCTCCAAGCCCACCCTGAGCTTTACCGGCTTCATCTGCCCGCTCAAGAGCTATAGCCGCATTTCCAGTGAGTACGGCTGGCGCAAGAACCCCGTTACGGGGGTCAACAAGCTCCACGCCGGTACCGACTTTGCCGCCCCGGGCGGCACGCCCATCTATGCAGCCGCCAGCGGTTATGTGCAGGTGGCGGGCTGGTCCAGCGGCGGCTACGGCAACTATGTCATCATCTACCACGGCAAAATGTCCGATGGCAACCAGTACAGCACCCTGTACGGCCATATGCGGTCGGTCGCCACCTCGGCTGGCAAGTATGTCCAGCAGGGTGAGATCATCGGTTATGTGGGCAGCACCGGCAACTCTACCGGCAACCACCTTCATCTGGAGGTCTGGAAGGGCGGCTCCAAGGCCAATGCCGTCAACCCCCGTGGTTATATCCCCATGAAATAATCTGCATTGTATTAAAGGAGGCCGTCAGGGCTTATGAAGGAAGAAAAACGCAAGCGCATCCTGCGCGTGGGCTGTCTGATCCTGGCAGGGATCTTTGCACTTTCCATGCTGGGCAGCGTGGTTATGATGCTGCTGGTCTGACAGAGGAGGGAAGAAGATGAACCGTAAGATATCGGTCGGCATGGCGGTCAGCATCGTCATCCTGGCCATGACCGTTACCTTTTCCATCACCATGCTGGTGGCGATGCGCCTGTTTGACAGCACCGTTTCCAGCGTGAAGGAAAAGGAAAGCATGTATAACAAGATCGCTGAGGTGGACCGCTATGTCCGCAGCAACGATTACTATCCCATCGATGAGACCACCCTCTACGACCGCCTGACGGCTGGCTACCTGCTGGGCACCGGCGACAAGTACGCCCGCTATTTCAGCGCCACCGCCTATACGGAGCTGATGAATACCCAGAACGGCACCCTGATCGGCATCGGCGTGGAGCTGGCTGTGGATCAGTCCGGCTATGCCAAGGTCATCAAGGTCTACGATGAATCCCCCGCCAAGGAGGCAGGCATTCAGGTCGGCAACTACATCACCGCTGTGGACGGCACCGATGTCAAGAGCATGAGCAGCGTGGATGCCATCCAGACCCGCCTGCGCGGCGAGAGCGGCACCACCGTCAATGTGACCTGGCTGGATAGCGAGGCCGCCGAGCACACCGCTGACCTGACCCACTCCGGCTACAGCTCCACCACTGTGGATTTCCAGATGGTGCAAGGCAATGTGGGCTACATCCGGATCCGCCAGTTTGATTCCACCACCCCCAGCGAGCTGGATTACGCCATCCGCAGCCTGAGCGCCAACGGCGCGGGCAGCCTGGTGTTTGATCTGCGCGACAACGGCGGCGGCCTGCTGGACGATGCCATTCAGTGCATCGACCTGATCGCCCCGGAGGGCACGCTGGCCTTTGCTGAGGACAAGAACGGCACCCAGACCCTGCTGGGCACCAGCACCAGCGAGTCCCGGATCGACCTGCCCGTGGTCTGCCTGGTCAACGGCAGCACCGCCAGCGCGGCGGAGCTCTTTGCCAGCAGCCTGCGCACCCTGAATGGTGCCCGTCTGGTGGGCACCACCACGCAGGGCAAGGGCACCATTCAGAGCAGCCCCCAGCGCCTGTCCGATGGCAGTGCTGTGGTGGTTACCGTGGCAAAGCTGGTCTGCGGCGATGGCAGCTGCTTTGACGGCACCGGCCTGACCGTGGATGTGGAGCGGCCCCTGACTGCGGACGAGCAGACCGCATACTATGATTACACTGTGGAGAACGATCCCCAGATCCAGCGTGCCGTGAGCACTGCCCAGCAGATGAGCGGCACCACCACCGTGAGCGGTGTCAACGAAGCGACTTCCAGTGAAGCTGCCGACAGTGCCGCCGCCGAGAGCGTAGCAGAGGGGGACGCTGAGGCTGCATCTGCCGAGAGCACTCCGGCAGAGACCGCGCCCGCCGAAAGTGAAGCAGCAGGGGAGAGCACTGCATCCAGTAGTCAAGAATAAGAGAACAACCCTCTCCGTCAGCGCTGACGCGCTGCCACCTCTCCCGAAGGGCGAGGTCTTGGCAATTCATGCAAAGTTTGCGGTTTTGTCAAAAGCTCCCCCTTTGGGGGAGCTGGCGAGCGAAGCGAGACTGAGAGGGTTATTTTGGAAAAGAAAGGATAGAGCCATGCCCGAACTGACCGACCTGTCTTATGTGCGCGCCCTGTGCGAAAAATATGATTTTGCCCTCTCCAAGGGCTTTGGCCAGAACTTCATCGTCAACCCCGGCCTGCCCCCCAAGATCGTGGATGCCAGCGGCGTGGACAAGCGCTACGGTGTGCTTGAGATCGGCCCCGGCATCGGCGTGCTGACCCGGGAGCTGGCAAAGCGGGCGGCAAAGGTGGTCTCCATCGAAGTGGATGAGCGCCTGCCGCCCCTGCTGGCCGAGACCATGGCCGGTGTGGACAACTTCAAGCTGGTATTGCAGGATGTGCTCAAGGTGGACCTGAAAGCCCTGATCGCGCAGGAGTTCCCCGGGATGCCGGTGGCAGTCTGCGCCAACCTGCCCTACTATATCACAAGCCCCATTGTGATGAAGCTGCTGGGTGACCGCCTGCCCATCGAGAGCCTGACCGTGATGGTGCAGAAGGAAGCTGCCGATCGTCTGGCTGCCGCCCCGGGCACCCGGGCCTCCAGCGCCATCAGCTGCGCGGTGAGCTATTACGCGACCTCTAAGATGATGTTCACCGCCGCCCCGGGCAGCTTTTACCCGGCCCCCAAGGTGACCAGCGCTGTGGTGCGGATGGAGATCCGCCCCACCCCCGCCGTGCAGGTGGAGGACGAGGAGGGCTACTTTGCCCTTGTGCGCGCGGCCTTTGGCCAGCGGCGCAAGACTGCGGCCAATGCCATTGCCAGCGGCTTGGGGATGCCCAAGGATGCCGTGACCGCTGCCATTGAAGCCGCCGGTTTCGATGCCCGCATCCGTCCTGAGGCCCTGACGCTGGAGGATTTTGCAAAGATCCAGAACGCACTGGCCCGGTGACTTGTTTTAATAATTCGGTTTTCCAAAAGCAGGAGCTCTTCGCAAAGCGTGGAGCGCCTGCTCTTTTAGAATATAAAGCAGAAAATACGGTGTCTTTTTGACAAGAACAATTCCGGTTGTTTTGTCTGCAGCATGGTCTGTTAAATTTCCTGCACGCTTTACCATGTAAAAGCAAATATATTTCATCGTTTTTGCGCGGCAGACTTTGCTTTTTGAAGAAAAAGCTGTGTGTGTTCCATTGACATCTTTTTATTTCAATGGTACAATATATGACGTGTTAAGGTTTTGCGGGAGGAGCACAGGTGCAGACAGAGGGGTCTGTTTCTGCGCTCTTTTGTATTCCCTGGCAATACAGGATTCAAAAAACCTCCGCAGAATAGTGGGAAAACAGCAGGACATCCCGCCCTGCACCATGCACTGAAGCACGGAATTATTATAGGGAGGAAAACACAATGAACAACAACTACGAGTCTCATGCAATCAGCCGCCGCAGCTTTCTGAAGGCTTCCGGTGTCGTTGGTGCCGCCGGCATTCTGGCCGCCTGCGGCGGCAACTCTGGCAGCAGCTCCACCGCCGCTTCCTCTGGTGCTACCAGCGCTCCCAACACCACCGGCGCTACCCCGCTGAAGGAGTTCATCTCCTGGGAGAGCACCAACCGTGAGCTGGAGAGCTGGAACATGCTGTACAGCCAGATGGCTTCCGACATGAATGTCACCACCAACCTGTGGGAAGGCCTGCTGAGCTTTGACTGCTACGGCAAGGCCGTGCCTTCCGTGGCCAAGGAGTGGAGCCACAATGAGGACTCTTCCGTTTGGACCTTCAACCTCCGCGACGATGTGGACTGGGTGGATGTGAACGGCGAGGTCAAGGCTCACCTGACCAGCAAGGACTTCCTCGTGGGTCTGGAGTGGGTGCTGAACGCAGCCAAGAACCAGGCCAACAACACCTCCATGCCCAACGAGACCCTGACTGGTGCTGCTGATTACTATCAGAAGACCAGCGATATGGGCGATGCCGCTGCCGACCTGACCTACCAGGATATGCTGGATGCAGGCGTGGGCGTTGAGGCTCCGGATGACTACACCCTGGTCTTCACCTGCAAGAATCCCTGCCCCTACTTCGATACCGTTGCTGCCTACACCAGCTTCTACCCCGTCTCTGAGGATCTGATTAACGAGCTGGGCGTTGAGGGCTTCCGTGCATGCGATTACACCAACATGTGGTACAATGGTCCCTATGTGGTGGAGGAGTTCATCAGCCAGAACACCAAGAGCTACATCCCCAACCCCAACTACTATGCAGCTGACGAGGTATCCCGCTTCGACCGCTTCACCGTCACCATGATCAGCGACGGCACCGTTACTTTCCAGCTGTATCAGAACCGTGAGCTGGACGAGATGGATGTGGGCGAGAGCACCCTGACCACCATCCAGGCCGATCCCAACAGCGAGTACAATGCTCAGCTGTGTGAGAAGCGTCCCAAGAAGTTCAGCTACCAGATGCACTTCAACTATCAGAAGAACAACGAGGACGGCACCCCCGACGACAACTGGAACAAGGCCATCGCCAACACCGCTTTCCGTCAGTGCTTCTACAAGGGCCTGAATCTGACCAACTACTATGCCCGTACCAACAAGATCAACCCCCTGAAGTGCGAGAACGACTACTACACCATGCCCGGTGTCTGCTATAACACCCAGGGCCAGGAGTACACCACCCTGGTGGCCAAGGAGATGGGCTTCGACGGCGAGGCTTACGACGGCAAGACCATGATCCGCCTGCGTTCTAACAACGGCGACATTGCTGACCTGAAGAAGCAGGCCATGGACGAGCTGAGCGCCATCGGCGTCACCTTCCCCGTCCACGCTGCTTACCACATCATCGCTGGTTCCACCACCGCTCTGGATACCGCAACGGTTCTGAAGCAGTGCTTCACCGACAGCTTCGGCGATGACTTCATTGTGCTGGACATCAAGACCTACGTCTCCTCCATCACCCAGGAAGTCCGTAATCCTCAGCTGCAGAGCTTCGTCATCAACGGCTGGGGCGCTGACTACGGCGATCCCGTCAACTTCGTTGGTCAGGAGATCCTGCACGACGACAACGCTTACTACAGCTGGTACTACTCCAACATCGCCAAGGTCGTCGAGGCCGGCCCCGCTGACTGGCAGAAGGATCTGGTGGCCTGCTACGAGGAGTTCACCGATCTGGTCAACACCGCAAAGGCCATCGTTGATGATACCGATGCCCGCTACGCTGCCTTTGCAAAGGCTGAGGCCAGCATGCTGAACAGCGTTCTGGCCTGCCCCTGCAACTTCGATGTTTCCTGGACTCTGACCCACGCCAACGAGTACAGCAAGATCAACGCTATGTATGGTCCCTGCAACTACAAGGCTGTCAACTGGGAGACCAGCGAAGAGGCTTACACCACCGAGCAGTACGAGGAGTTCGCCGCTGCATTTGACGCAGCCACCAAGGCTTAAGTTCCCCGTTTCCCCGCCCGAAAGGGTAGAAATAAAAGTTAAGGGTTCGATAACATGTTAAAATACACGGTTAAGCGGCTGCTCCAGTCGCTTGTCACAATCTTTCTGATCGCAACAGCAGTTTTCCTGATGATGCGCTGCCTGCCGACGGACTACTACTTCACTGAGGAACAGCTCATGAAGTTTACCGATCAGCAGAAGACCGCCGCTCTGGAGGCTGCTGGCCTGACCGATCCCATCCCCACCCAGCTGGTCAAGTTCTATAACAACCTGCTGCATCTGGACTTCGGCACTTCCCGCCGCATTCAGAACGGTGCCCCGGTGGTCAAGGTCATTGGCAAAAAGTTTGGTGTCTCCATGCGTCTGGGCCTCATCGCCTCCGGCATCTCTCTGGTGGTCGGTGTGCTGATGGGCATCCTGCAGGCGGCATTCAAGGACAAGGTATTCGACTGGATCGGCACGGCCTACACCGTGTTCGTCAACGCGGTCCCGTCGCTGGTGTCGTATTCTCTGGTGCTGGTCTTTGGTTCCAAGTACCTGGGATTCCCCACGCTGTACTCCACCCGCAATGTGAGTGCTTCCAGTGTGCTGCCCATCACCTGCCTTTCGCTGGCATCCATTGCAGGCTATGCCCTGTGGACCCGCCGCTACATGGTGGATGAGCTGACCCGCGACTATATCAAGCTGGCCCGTGTCAAGGGCCTGAGCTCCCGCGAGATCATGTTTAAGCATGTTCTGCGCAACGCCATGGTTCCCATGGTGCAGTATATCCCCCAGTCCATCCTGCTGACGGTGGGCGGCTCCCTGCTGATGGAACGGTTCTTCTCCGTTCCCGGCATGGGCCCCCTGCTGACGGATGCCATCCAGCGCTATGACCTGAACGTTGTGCAGACCCTGGTCATCCTCTACGCTGTGCTGGGCATCGTGGGCGTGTTCCTGGGCGATGTGCTGATGATGGTGGTTGACCCCCGTATTACTCTGACCGGAAAGGAGGAGGCTCGCTGATGGCTAAGGCATCGGATTTTGAGGGCAAGAAGCCCGAAGAACTGTTCTACTTTGTGGATTATTCCCCGGAAGAAGCTGAACGCATCGGCTACTCCAACTATTCCTACTGGGGTTCTGTCATCCAGAACTTCCTCAAGCAGAAGGTCGCTGTCTTCTGCCTGATCTTGTTCCTGGCGCTGACGGTGTTCTCCTTCATTGCGCTGGGCATCGGCAAGTATCACTACACTACCCTGATCTCTGATTCCAGCAAGGCTTTCATCAAGCCCAACAGTGAGTACTGGTTCGGTACCGACAACCTGGGCCGTGACTACTGGTGCCAGGTGTGGTACGCCACCCAGGTTTCCATCCGTCTGGCTCTGGTGGTCGCCGTGGGCGAGAGCATCGTGGGCGTGATCTTCGGCCTGATCTGGGGCTATGTGCGCAGTCTGGACCGCTTCTTCACGGAGCTGTACAACCTGATCGACAACGTGCCCTATATCATCTATATGACCCTGATCGCCCTGATGGTGGGCCAGAGCTTCTGGATCATGGCCATCTCCATGATCGCCATCAACTGGCTTTCCATGGCACGCCGTGTCCGCAACATGGTGTTCATGTTCCGTGACCGTGAGTATAACCTCGCGTCCCGCTGCCTGGGCACCCCGCTGTGGCGCGTGCTGACCAAGAACATCCTGCCGTATCTGGTCTCCGTTATCATCCTGCGTATGGCACTGTCCATCCCGGGCACCATCAATCTGGAATCCACGCTGTCCTACCTGGGCCTGGGCCTGGGCATCGACACGCCTTCTCTGGGCCTGATCCTGAGCAAGGTGCGCGGCTTCTTCCTGGATTATCCGTACCTGCTGGTTTTCCCTGCATCCATCGTGTCCATCATTTCCATTTCTTTCTATATCATGGGCAACGCTTTGTCGGATGCGGCTGATCCGCGCAACCACGTTTGATAGATTGGAGAGAGACGTAAATGGATAGACAACCGATTATCTCTGCCAAAGACGTGGAGATCACTTTTAGCCTGCGCGGTCGCAAGCTGAACGCCATCCGCAAGTGCTCGCTGGACCTGTACGAAGGCGAGACCCTTGCCATTGTGGGCGAGTCCGGCTCGGGCAAGTCCGTATTCACCAAGAACTTTGTGGGTATGCTGGATGCCAACGGTAAGATCACCGGCGGCTCCATCATGTTTGAAGGCCGCGATATGACCAAGTTCACCGAGAAGGATTGGCTGGGTGTCCGCGGCAAGAAGATCGCCATGGTCATGCAGGACCCCATGACCAGCCTGAACCCGCTGAAGAAGATCGGCAAGCAGATCCAGGAGAGCATTGAGCATCACCAGGGTCTGAAGGGTGAGGAAGCCAAAAAGGCTGCCATCGAGATGCTGGGCAAGGTGGGTATCCCCGACCCCGAGCGTCGGTACGAGCAGTACCCCCACGAGTTCTCCGGCGGTATGCGTCAGCGTGTCGTCATTGCCATTGCAGCGGCCTGCCGCCCGCAGATCCTGATCTGCGACGAGCCCACCACTGCACTGGACGTGACCATTCAGGCACAGATCCTGCAGCTGATCCGCGACCTGCAGAAGGAGCTGGGTATGTCCGTTATCTACATCACCCATGACCTGGGCGTTGTGGCAAACGTGGCAGACCGTGTGGCCGTGATGTACGCCGGCCAGATCGTGGAATACGGCACTGTGGAGGAAATCTTCTACGACGCATGGCACCCCTACACCTGGGCTCTGCTGCAGGCTCTGCCGCAGCTGGGCACCAAGGGTGAGGCCCTGCCCAGCGTGGATGGTACTCCCCCGAACCTGTTCAACGAGATCAAGGGTGACGCATTTGCGCCCCGCAACAAGCATGCGCTGGCAATCGACTTTGTGCAAGAGCCTCCGTTCTTCCAGGTGTCCGAGACCCACGCCGCAAAGACCTGGTATCTGGACCCGCGCGCTCCCAAGATCGAGCGGCCGCACTCCATCCAGAACCTGCGTGAGAAAATGGGAAAGATGGGAGGCGCCAACTTAAATGGCTGAACGCGAAAAGCTGATTGAGCTGAAAGACCTTCAGATCACCTTTGGCTCCGGTAAGAAGAAATTTGTTGCTGTCGATCATGTCAACTTTGACATCTATAAGGGCGAGACCTTCTCGCTGGTCGGCGAGTCCGGCTCCGGCAAGACCACCATTGGCCGTGCCATCTGCCGTATCAACCCGACCTCCGGCGGCGACATCTTCTTCAAGGGCCAGAAGATCAACGGTAAGATCTCCAAGGAACTGGACAAGGAGGTCATCCGTAAGATCCAGATGATCTTCCAGGACCCCATGGCTTCGCTGAACGAGCGCGCCAAGGTGGAGTATATCATTGCTGAGGGCCTGCTGAACCATCATCTCTACAAGGATCAGGAAGACCTGCATGAAAAGGTGATGAACGCCCTGCATGAGGTCGGCCTACTGCCGGAGTTTGCCTCCCGCTTCCCCCACGAGTTCTCGGGCGGTCAGCGCCAGCGCATCGGCATTGCCCGTGCACTGGTCATGGAGCCGGAGTTCATCGTGGCCGACGAGCCCATCTCTGCACTGGATGTCTCCATCCGTGCACAGGTGCTGAACCTGCTGAACGAGATGAAGAAGAGCCGCGGCCTGACCTACCTGTTCATTGCACATGACCTGTCGGTGGTCCGGTTCATCTCGGATCGTATCGCTGTTATCAGCAAGGGCCGCATCGTGGAGCTGGCTGAGGCGGAGGAGCTGTTCCTCCATCCGCTGCATCCTTACACCAAAGCCCTGCTGAGCGCGGTTCCCATCCCTGACCCCAGCCTCGAAAAGCACAAGAAGCTGCTGGTCTATGACCCCTCGATCCACGATTACAGCGTGGATAAGCCGGTCTGGGAAGAGATCGCAAACGGTCACTTCGTGTATGGCAACCAGCGTGAGCTGGAAGGCTACCGCAAGGAGTATGAAAGCCAGCTGTAAGCTGAACCGCTTTCCTGTATTTTAACACAATGACCCCGCCGCGCTGGAGGCTTTCCCGCGCGGCGGGGTTTTGTGCTGTCAGGAAGCAAAAAAAAAAGAACCGGACGCTTCAAAAACGTCCGGTTCTGCTTTTTGCTATGGGTTCACTCGATCAGGCCTGCGTGGCTGCATCGAATGCGGCGGCAAACGCATCGTACTGTTCGGTGGTGTAAGCCTCCTCGCTGGTCTCCCAGTTCACAGCCTTGTAGTTGCAGGGACCATACATAGCGTTGATCTTGCTGTACTCGTTGACGTGAGTCAGGCACCAGGTGATATCGTAGACGGTGGGGAAGATCAGGTTCTCGTCCAGGAAGTAAGCCTCGGCCTTGGCAAATGCAGCGTAGCGTGCATCGGTGTCGTCAACGATGGCACGGCCCTCATTCACCAGATCGGTGAACTTCTCGTAGGCGGCAACCAGCTCGGTCTGGTAACTGGAGGGGCCATTGTTCACAATGCCTGCGATGTTGGTCATGTTGCAGCTGTAGTAAGCATTGTCGTCGTGAACGATGATCTGGGTCAGGAAGTTGATGGGATCGCCGAAGTCAGCGCCCCAGCCCATGTGGACGAAGCTCTGCAGCTTGGGTGCCACGACTTCCTTCATGGTGGAGGACACGAAGGTGTTGATATCCAGCACGATGAAGTCATCACCGAAGCTGTCGGTGAAGCACTGCTTCAGCACGGTTGCGCTGTCCAGAGCGGAGGTGGAGCCAGCCAGAATATAGTAGGAGCAGTGAACAGGGAAGGTGACACCAATGGCGCTCAGCTCTTCCATGGCCTGCTTCTTCAGCTCGGTGATGTCGCCGTTGTTGGCGCGCAGGCGCTTCATGGTCTTGCCATCGTAAGCCTCGCCGTCCAGACCCATCTCCTTGGCCACCAGGTTGGTGTAGTCGGTGCCGTCAGAGGTGTAGCACAGGCCCTTCATGGTGAAGAAATCGTTCTCGCACTTCAGGGGATTGATGGGGTTGTAACGGGCGAAGAACTTGTTCAGCACCATGCCCTTGGAGAAGCACTGACGGAAGGCCTTGTTGGCAATGGCCTTGTTCCAGTTCTCATCGGGGGTGCCATCGACGTTCTTCTTGTCGTAGTTGAAGATGAAGCAGTAGCTGAACTTCTTGGCACGCTTCTCGCACAGCTGCTGATTGTACTCGTTGGAAGGATCGGACTGAATGGTGGTGATGTTGCTCTCGCCCAGGTCCACCTCGTCCAGCTCGCGGTTCTGATACAGCTGCAGGCTGATGGAACCGTCGCTGATCATGGTGACAGTGAAGCGCTCAAAGCGGCTGACGTTGGCAGCATCGTAGTAGTTGGGGTTGGGGATGTAGCTCTTGGTGTTGCCCTGGATGTACTCCTCCACCACATAGGGTCCGTTGTACCACATGGTGGTGTTGTCGCAGCTCCGGAAGCCATCGACACCCAGCTCCTCGATCAGAGCAAGGGCCACGGGGTAGAAGCTGTTGTAGGCGGCAACGGTATCAAAGTAGGGGCAGGCGCTGGGGCAGGTGAACACCAGAGTGTAATCATCCGGAGCCTCAATGCCCACACCGGCAGCCAGCATGTCCTCGTAGGTCATGTCAGCAGCAGCGTCACCGGCTTCCTTGGTCAGCTCGTAGTACTCGTAAGCGCCCACAATGGTATCGTTGGGCATGGAGGTGTTGTTGGCTTCGTTCTTGATGGCGTTCATCACCCATTCAAAACCAACCAGGAAGTCCTTGCTGGTCAGGTGAGCCTTCACCTCACCGTTGCAATCCACCCAGTCCACGTCGTCCCGCAGGTGGAAGGTCCAGACAGTGGCATCCTCATTGTGCTCCCAGCTGGAAGCGATGGCGGGCACCACCTTGCCGTAGCGGTCAAAGCTCAGCAGGCCGTCCCACAGGTTGGTGACCACGTTGGCATCTTCAGCCTTCTGGGTGTACAGCATGTTCCAGCTTTCCAGCTCACGGTTGCCGCTCTCAAAGGAGATGAACTCCTTCAGGGGGGTAGCGCCGGTGGAGTTGGGGGCAGCAGCGCCGCTGGCGGCAGCACCATTGCCGGTGTTGTTGGACTTTTCGCCGCAGGCTGCCAGCAGGCTGGCGGCACCCACAGCACCTGCACCCTTCAGGAAGGTGCGGCGATCAAAATTGAAGCTCATTGGATGATCCTCCCAGATCTTGCGCGGACAGAGCCGCGCGTTTTTCCTTTTCCTAAACGCAGTGAGGCTGTCTGCCTTTCCAAAAAGTGCACAGGAAAGACAAAAGTCACACCACAGTATATTTTAGCACTTTACTGGAAAGAAGTCAATCCGCCACAGCATAGAATTGGAAACAAAACGGTGACAAACACTTTCATGAGAAAAGAATGTGGAAAAAATTACTATAAAATGGAAAGAACTGTATATCTGTGAAGAACAGGAAAAAGAGAGAAACTGTTCACGCTGTGCGCACAAAACAGCTATCTTTTTTCACAAAAAAATGATACAATAAAGTGTATCTGTATCAATAAGGAGCGCACCATGAAGAAACTGACCTCGATGTACAAACGTTACATGTTCCACCCCATTTTATATAAGACCGTGACCCGCACCTCCATTGTGGCCGTGCTGATGCTGCTGTGGCGGCGCTATGTCAGCGATGGCACGTTTACCATCTGGGAGGCCCCGGGCTTTCTGTGCGGCGTGGTGCTGCTCATCTGGGCCTGGGTGGACTACCTGCGGCTGGATGGCGTGACCATCCACCATCTGCTGGAGGAGTTCAAGGGGATGGGCAAGCGGCAGAAAAAGATCCACTCCACCCGCTCCATCATCGACTATGCGGATGAGAAGATCGTCTCCTTTGAGGAGCTGGAACCCGAGGAGCGCACCTATTGCAGCCTGCTCTCCAATCTGGTGCTGGGCCTGCCGCTGGTCGCTGCTGCGCTGATCGCCAGCGTGCTGTAAGGGGGCCGCGGCATGGAACAAGAGCACAAGCAGCTGGTCATCGGCATTCTGGCCCATGTGGACAGCGGCAAGACCACCCTTTCCGAAGCCCTGCTCTACGGCACCGGCACCATCCGCAAGCTGGGCCGGGTGGACCATAAGGATGCCTTTCTGGACACCGACGCGCTGGAAAAGGCGCGCGGTATTACCATTTTCTCCAAGCAGGCTCTCTTCACGGCGGGCAATACCGATTTTACCCTGCTGGACACCCCGGGCCATGTGGATTTTTCCACGGAGACCGAGCGGACACTGCAGGTGCTGGATTATGCGGTGCTGGTCATCAGCGGCACCGACGGCGTGCAGAGCCATACCGAGACGCTCTGGCGGCTGCTGCGGCGGTATCACATCCCCACCTTTGTGTTCGTGAACAAGATGGACCTGCCCGGCCCGGGCAGGGAAGCGCTTCTGACCCAGCTGAACCGTCGGCTGGGGGATGGCTTTGTGGATTTTGGGGCAGAGCAGGCCGACCGGGACGAGGCGCTGGCTCTCTGCGATGAGCGGCTGATGGAGACGATGCTGGACCGGGGAATCCTGACCGATACCGACCTCATCCCCGCCATTGCCCGGCGGCATGTGTTTCCCTGCTGGTTTGGCTCAGCCCTGAAGCTGCAGGGTGTGGATGCGCTGGTGGAGGGCCTTGACCGCTATACCCGCCCGGCCCCCGCGCTGGAAGCCTTCGGGGCCAAGGTGTTCAAGGTGAGCCAGGATGAGCAGGGGAACCGCCTGACCTGGCTGCGGGTGACCGGCGGCGCGCTCAAAGTGAAAGCCCAGCTCACCGGAGAGGTCGACGGGGAGCCATGGGCCGAAAAGGCCAACCAGCTGCGGCTCTACTCCGGCGCAAAGTTTACGCTGGCAGAGTGCATCGGCCCCGGCCAGGTGTGCGCTGTCACCGGCCTGACCAAAGCCCGCCCGGGCGAGGGTCTGGGGGCGGAACGGGACAGCGACCTGCCGGTGCTGGAGCCGGTGCTGAGCTATCAGGTGCTGCTGCCCGAGGGCGCGGATGTGCACGCCGCGCTGGGAAAGCTCCATCGGCTGGAAGAGGAGGAGCCCCAGCTCCATGTGGTCTGGAACGAGACCCTGGGCGAGATCCATGTCCAGCTGATGGGCGAGATCCAGCTGGAGGTGCTGAAAAGCCTGCTGGCCGAGCGGTACGGGCTGGAGGTCAGCTTCGGCCCCGGCGGCATCCTGTATAAGGAGACCATCACCGAAGCCATGGAGGGTGTGGGCCACTACGAGCCCCTGCGCCACTATGCAGAAGTCCACCTCAAGCTGGAGCCGCTGCCCCGGGGCAGCGGGATGCAGTTTGCCACCGACTGCCGGGAAGAGGTGCTGGACAAGAACTGGCAGCGGCTGGTGCTGACGCATCTTGAGGAAAAGCAGCATCTGGGCGTGCTCATCGGGGCACCCCTGACCGATGTGAAAATCACCCTCATTGCGGGCCGCGCTCACCTCAAGCACACCGAGGGCGGCGACTTCCGGCAGGCGACCTACCGCGCCGTCCGGCAGGGCCTGATGATGGCAGACCAGATCCACAAGACCCAGCTGCTGGAGCCGTGGTATGCCTTCCGGCTGGAGCTGCCCTCTGACAACGTGGGACGCGCCATGAACGATATCCAGAACATGGGCGGCAGCTTTGACCCACCCGAGACCGGAGCCGACGGGGATACCACCCTGCTCACCGGCACGGCACCGGCCTCCACCATGCGCAGCTACCCCATGGAGGTGGTGGGCTACACCCGGGGCAGGGGACACCTGACCCTGACGCTGGACGGCTACCGTCCCTGCCACAATGCAGCAGAGGTCATTGAGGCCGCGGGCTATGAGCCGGAACACGACCTCGACAACCCGGCGGATTCGGTGTTCTGCGCCCACGGGGCCGGATTTGTGGTGCCCTGGGAGCAGGTGCGCAGCCACATGCATGTGGACAGCGGCTGGGGCAAGACTGCAAAGACCGAGGAAACGGTGCAGGCCCGTCCCCGCCGGATGGCCGCCTACCGCGCCACCCTGGAAGAGGATGCTGAGCTGCTGAAGATTTTTGAACAGACCTATGGGCCCATCAAGCGGGACCCGCTGGCGGCGTTCCGCCCCACCCAGAAGCGGGAACGCCCTGATTTCAACGCCGAGCAGTGGGAGATCCAGCCCGAATACCTGCTGGTGGACGGCTACAACATCATCTTTGCATGGGACGAGCTGAACGCACTCTCCAAAGAGAGCCTGGAAGCGGCCCGCCACAGGCTGATGGACATCCTCTGCAACTATCAGGGCTTTAAGAAGTGCGTGCTCATCCTTGTGTTTGATGCCTACCGTGTGCCGGGCAGCCCCGGCAGCATAGAGCAGTACCACAATATCCATGTGGTCTACACCCGGGAAGCCGAGACCGCCGATATGTTCATCGAGCGTGTCACCCATGAGATCGGCAAGGGCCGCCGCGTCCGCGTGGCCACCTCTGATGGCATGGAACAGGTCATCATTCTGGGCCATGGTGCCCTCCGTGTCTCTGCCCGCATGTTCCATGAAGAGGTGCAGGAAGCAGAGAAGGAGATCCGGAGGTATTTGCAGGGGGAAGGGTAACATCCTCGCCCTCTCAGTCAAAGCCTGCGGCTTTGCCAGCTCCCCCGAAGGGGGAGCCTCTGGCGGAACCACACAGCCTTGCTGTGGGTATTGCCAAGGCCTCTCCCTTTGGGAGAGGTGGCAGCGCATAAGCGCTGACGGAGAGGGCGAGCCACGGCAGGAAAGGAGCAGCAGCCTATGTTTAGCACAACCTCAGAATATGTCTGGCAAAAGATCCAGCCCCGCCCCCGGGATGCGCATAAGGGGACCTTTGGCTCCGTGCTGGCGGTGGCGGGCAGTGCGTCCTACCGGGGCGCGGCGGCGCTGGCCGTGGAAGGTGCCCTGCGCACAGGGGCCGGTATCGTTACGCTGGCAAGTGTGGAGCCGGTGCTGGCGGCGGTGACCGCCCGCCTGCCCGAGTGCTGCCTCTGCCCCTGCGAAGCGGGGGCAGAGGGCGGCATCTCGCCCCAGAATATCGACCGCATCCGGCGGCAGAAGGCCTCTGTTCTGCTGGCGGGCCCCGGGCTGGGCTATACGGCCCAGAGCGCAGCCCGTGCCGCCGAGACCCGGGCACTGGTAAAAATGCTCCTGCCTGGCTTTTCCGGCAGTGCAGTGCTGGATGCGGATGGCCTGAACGCCGCCGCTGACCTGCTCCAAACGGAAAAAATGCTTCACCCTCAAGGAGAACTGATTTTAACGCCCCACCCCGGCGAGATGGCCCGGCTGACCGGGCGCTCTGCGGCAGAGATCAATGCGGACCGGGAAGGCACGGCGCTGCGCTATGCGAAAGCATGGAATGCTGTGGTGGTGCTGAAGGGGGCGCACACCGTCATTGCAGGGCCGGATGGCCGCTGTGCGGTCAATCCCACCGGCAACCCGGGGCTTTCCCGGGGCGGCAGCGGGGATGTGCTGGCGGGCATGACCAGCGCCCTGCTGGCCTGCGGTCTGCCTGCCTTTGAGGCCGCTGCCTGTGCCGTTTATCTCCACGGTGCAGCTGCCGACCGTGCCGCTGCCCTGCACGGGGAAACCGGGATGCTCCCGCATGATCTGCTGGATGCGCTGGGGACCCTGTTTGCCGAAAACGGGCGCTGAGCAAGGGGACGATCCCATCAAGAAAAGAAACGCTTCCTTTCCTCTGGATTTGTGTTATACTGGAGCTATCCAAAACACAACGATCTGCCGGAAAGGAAGCGTTTCTTTTATGGTTCCTGCACTGGAAAAAATCATTGCCGAGAGCGACCGCATCGTCTTTTTTGGCGGCGCGGGGGTCTCCACCGAAAGCGGCATCCCCGATTTCCGCAGCGTGGACGGCCTGTACCACCAGAAGTACGATTACCCGCCCGAGACCATCCTGAGCCACACCTTCTGGGAGGAGAACCCCGGGGAGTTCTACCGGTTCTACCGGGATAAGCTCATTGTGAAGGGGGCAAAGCCCAACGCTGCCCACCTGCGGCTGGCAAAGCTGGAGCGGGAGGGCAGGCTGAAAGCCATCGTCACCCAGAACATCGACGGCCTGCATCAGGCGGCTGGCTCCAAGACCGTTTACGAGCTCCACGGCAGCACCCTGCGCAACTACTGCGTGAAGTGCGGCGCGTTCTACGATGTGGACTTCATTGCCAACAGTACCGGCGTGCCCCGCTGCCCCAAGTGCGGCGGCATCGTCAAGCCGGATGTCGTCCTGTACGAGGAAGGGCTGGACGAAGAGGTGCTCTCCGGGGCCGTGTCTGCCATCCGCAAGGCGGATACTCTCATCATCGGCGGCACCAGTCTGGTGGTCTACCCGGCGGCGGGGCTCATCCGGTACTTCCGTGGCCGCCATCTGGTGGTCATCAACATGCAGCCCACCGGGGCCGATGCGCAGGCCGACCTGTGCATTGCCAAGCCCATCGGTCAGGTGCTGAGCGAGGACGTACTGTTGGAGGACTGAGATGAAAGCTGTCATTCTGGAAAGCTATGTCATGGAGGAAGGCGACCTCGACTGGTCGGGGGTAAAGGCATTGGTGCCCGATACCACCAGCTATGTCCGCACGGCCTACGAGGAGATCGCCCCCCGCATTGGAGATGCGGACATCGTTCTGCTGAACAAGTGCCGCGTGGATGAGGAGATCTTACAGCAGTGCCCGAACCTGAAATGGGTGGGCATCATCGCCACGGGCACCGACAACCTGGATCTGGAAGCCTGCCGCCGCCACGGCGTTGCAGTGGCCAATGTGCCGGGCTATTCTACCTACAGCGTGGCCCAGATGACCTTCAGCCTGCTGCTGGCCATCTGCCAGTGCGCGGAGCGCTACAACCGTGCCGTCAAGCAGGGATGCTGGCAGCTGGATATCCCGGAGAGCATCGGCCTGCTGCCCCAGATGGAGCTCTACGGCAAGACCTATGGCGTTTACGGCTATGGCAGCATCGGGCGGCAGTCGGCCCGCATTGCCAGAGCCTTTGGCATGGAGGTGCTGGTCTGCACCCGCACCGTCCGGCCTGAATACGCCGCCGACGGTGTGGAGTTCGTGGATTATGATACCCTGCTGAGGCGGTGCGATATCCTCAGCCTGCACTGCCCGGCCACGCCCCAGACCCGGGGCCTTGTCAACGCGGAGGCGCTGGCGAAGATGAAGCTTGGGGCCATTCTGCTCAACACGGCCCGGGGCGCGCTGGTGGATGAGGAGGCCGTGGCAGCGGCCCTCCACAGCGGTCAGCTGGGCTTTTACGGGGCCGATGCCTTTGTCACCGAGCCTCTGCCTCAGGAAAGCCCCCTGCGGGCAGAACCCCACGCTATCCTGACACCGCACATTGCGTGGACGACCCGGGAGGCTTTGCAGAACCTGATGGACATTACCACCCGGAACCTGCGCACCTGGCTGGAAGGAAACGGCGAGCACATCGTCAACAGATAAAAAGGAGAGATGAATCATGCAGGCAACCATTCACAACGAATTCCTGACCCTGACCGTGGATACCCATGGTGCCGAAGCAGTCAGCCTGAAAAATGCCGCCGGGCAGGAGATGCTCTGGCAGGCCGACCCGGCTGTCTGGAAGCGCCACGCCCCCATCCTTTTCCCCTGGACGGGCAAGCTGACCGGCGGGGCCTTTACCCATAAGGGCAAGACCTACCCCGGCGGTCAGCACGGCTTTGCCCGGGACGTGGAGCACACCCTGCTCTGCGCCGAGGGTGACACCATCCGGATGGAACTGCGCTCGGATGAAAAGAGCAAGGCAGAGCGCTTCCCGTTTGATTTTGTTCTGACCAGCACCTTCCGGCTGGAGGGCAGGACGGTGCACCACACCCTGACCGTCACCAACCCCGCCGATGCCGCCGAGGAGCTGCAGTTCGGCATCGGCTACCACCCGGCGTTCCGCATCCCCTTTGATGACCAGCACACCACCACCGATTACGAGTTCCGCTTCGACCAGCCGGAAAGCCCGATGATCCTGGACGCTTACCCCAACGGTCTGCTGACCGGCAAGTGCGGTTACCGGTGGAAGAACGAGCAGAGCATCCCCCTGACAGACGATCTGTTTGAGAACGACAGCTTCTGCATGGCCGGTCTGCGCAGCCGCACGCTGGGCATCTACGAAAAGGACACCGGCAAGGGAATCGTCTGCAATGTGGAGGGTTACCCCTACACCCTCATCTGGTCGGCTCCGGCAAAGCCTGTGCGCTTTGTCTGCATTGAGCCGTGGCACTCCCTGCCCGGTGCCCAGACCGATACCCAGGAGTGGAGCCAGCGCGCCGCTGCCGCCTGCCTTGCCCCCGGCCAGACCTGGGAGACCACCCTCAGCACAACGTTTGAGCGCTGAAGCAAAGTTTGGCAAAGAAATGCAGGAACCCCTTGACAGAGGGGACTGCATTCTGATTTAATTAGAATCGATAAAAGGGAGTAAAGGGCATCCCGCAGGGCCTGCGGGGTGCTGCATGGCAGCGTCATCACGGCAGAAATGCCCGATGTCATGTGTTGGCTTGAGACTTTTGTCACAGACAGAGTGCTGTGGCAGGGGTCTCTTTTTTCTTGCCCGGCACAGGAACACAAGGAGGAAAAATAAATATGGATCTTCTGAACACATTCGCCAGTCTCTTTTCCAATTTTGGGAATCTGACCTGGCAGATGGTGGTGATGTGGGGCATCGGTGCACTGCTCATCTACCTTGCCATCGCCAAAAAGATGGAGCCGAGCCTGCTGCTGCCCATGGGCTTTGGTGCCATTCTGGTCAACCTGCCCCTCTCGGGTGCCATCACGCAGGGGGATACGGTGGGCCCGATCTCTGCATTGTTTGAAGCGGGCATGTCCAACGAGCTGTTCCCGCTGCTGCTCTTCATCGGCATCGGTGCCATGATCGATTTTGGCCCGCTGCTGGAAAAGCCGTGGCTGATGCTCTTTGGTGCGGCGGCCCAGTTCGGTATCTTCTTTACCCTGTTTCTGGCGGGCTTCTTCTTTGACCTGAAGGATGCTGCCTCCATCGCTGTCATCGGTGCGGCAGACGGCCCTACCGCCATTTTCGTGGCCAACACGCTCAACTCCCAGTACCTCGGTGCCATTATGGTGGCAGCCTACAGCTACATGGCGCTGGTGCCCATCGTGCAGCCGCCCGTGATCCGGCTGCTGACCACGCAGAAGGAGCGCCGCATCCGGATGTCCTATGAAAAGGGCAGTGTTTCCCAGCTGACCAAGATCCTGTTCCCCATCGTGGTCACGATCATTGCAGGCATGGTGGCTCCGGCCAGTGTGGCGCTGGTGGGCTTTTTGATGTTCGGCAACCTGCTGCGGGAGTGTGGGGTGCTGAATGCGCTGAGCGAGACCGCCCAGAATGTGCTGGCAAATCTCATCACCATCGTGCTGGGCCTGACCGTTGCCGGGCAGATGACCGCCGACAAGTTCGTGCGGCCCGACACCCTGCTCATCCTTGCACTGGGTCTGGTGGCCTTTGTCTTTGATACGGCCGGCGGCGTGCTGTTTGCAAAACTGCTGAACCTTTTCCGGCCGGAGGGCAAAAAGCTGAACCCCATGATCGGCGCGGCCGGCATCTCGGCCTTCCCCATGAGCGGCCGTGTGGTCAACAAGATGGGCCTGGAAGAGGACAACCAGAATTTCCTGCTGATGTATTCCATCAGCGTCAACGTTTCGGGACAGATCGCGTCCGTCATTGCAGGCGGCCTGATCCTGACCCTGATGGCTTAACGGAGGTGATCGCATGCTTCATCTTACTTCGTGGATGACCACGCTGCCGATGATGCTGATCGGGATGGTCGGCATCATCCTCGTCATCGGCATCATTGTTCTGGCAGTGATGCTGCTCAACCGGCTGACGGGCCGGAAATAAAAGAAAAAGGCGATGCAGCTGTTCAAAACTGCATCGCCTTTTTGCTTGTGTAAGATTACAGAGTCTGGATGGCGGCCTTGATGCGCTGGGCAGCGACCTTGGTCTTTTCGGCATCGCCGAAGGCGGTCAGGCGGAAGTAGCCCTCGCCGCACTCGCCGAAGCCGACACCCGGGGTGCCGACCACGCCGCAGTTCTCCAGCAGCCAGTCGAAGAACTCCCAGCTCTTCATGCCGCCGGGGCAGCGCAGCCAGATGTAGGGGCTGTTCTTGCCGCCGCAGTACCACACGCCGCACTCGTCCAGCGCGTCGGCAATGACCTTAGCGTTCTGGCGGTAGTAATCGAGGTTGGCCTGGATCTCAGCCATACCGCTCTCGGTGAACACGGCAGCAGCAGCGCGCTGAACGACGTAGGGCACGCCGTTGAACTTGGTGGTCTGGCGGCGCAGCCACAGCTTGTTCAGGTTCATGCCCTCGCGCTCCAGCTCGTGGGGCACGATGGTGTAGCCGCAGCGGGTGCCGGTGAAGCCTGCGATCTTGGAGAAGGAGCAAATCTCAATGGCGCACTCGCGGGCACCCTCCACCTCAAAGATGCTGCGTGCCAGAGCGGGATCGGTGATGAAGCACTCGTAGGCGGCATCGTACAGGATAACGGCGTTGTTCTTTTTGGCGTAGTCCACCCAGGCCTTGAGCTGCTCGCGGGTGTAGGCGGCACCGGTGGGGTTGTTGGGGCTGCAGATGTAGATGATGTCAGCCTTTACGCTGTCATCGGGCATCCCCAGGAAGCCGTTCTCCTGGCTGGTGCGGCCGTAAATGATCTTGCGGCCGTCGGTCACGTTGTCGTCCACATAGGTGGGGTACACGGGGTCCGGGACCAGAACGGTGTTGTCCACATCAAACAAGCCCAGCACGTTGGCCAGGTCGCTCTTGGCACCGTCGGAGATAAAGATCTCGTCCTCAGCCAGCTGGGTGCCGCGGCCTGCGTAGTAGCCCTGAATGGCCTGCTTCAGGAACGGATAGCCCTGCTCGGGGCCGTAGCCGTGGAAGCCCTCTTTGGTGCCCATCTCAGCGGCGGCATCCTGCATGGCGGTGACCACGCACTTTGCCAGAGGCTGGGTCACATCGCCGATGCCCAGGCGGATGATCTCCTTTTCGGGGTGTGCTTCCTGATAGGCGGCCACCTTGTGGGCAATGTCCACGAACAGGTAGCTTGCCTTCAGCTCGCCGTAATGGTGATTCATTTTCATAAGTTGTTCCCTCACTTTATAAGATTGCCCGCCCTCTCAGGCCGCTTCGCGTCCAGCTCTCCCAAAGGGAGAGCCGATGCAGCGTCTACGCCAGCAGAAGCTGACCGTTGAGCCGCAATTGCCTCTCCCTTTGGGAGAGGCGGCATTGCAAAGCAATGACGGAGAGGACGAGGATGTTAAACTTCCGCAACTCCCTCGTACACAGTGACAGCGCTGCCGGTCATCAGCAGCTGCCTGCCGGGCAGTACCCGGATGACCAGCTCACCGCCGCGCAGCTGCACATGGATATCCTGCCCGGCGGGGCAGATGCCCAGCTCAGTCAGGGCCGCCACGGTGGCGCAGGTGCCGGTGCCGCAGGCCCAGGTCTCGCCGCTGCCGCGTTCCCACACCCGCATCTTCAGGTGGGCGGCATCCACCACCTGCACGAACTCGGTGTTGATGCGCTCCGGGAAGTTGGCGTGATGCTCGAACGCCGGGCCGATGGCTTCCAGCTTCAGGCTGTCCACATCCTCCACCACGGTCACGCAGTGGGGGTTGCCCACGCTGATGCAGGTCACCTTCCACACTTTTCCCTCTACGGTGAGCGGCTGATCCACCAGCGGGCCTTCGCCCATGTGGATGGCCGGCAGGTCGGCCGGCAGGGTGCTGTAAGCGCCCATCTCCACCTGCCACAGCTGTGCGCCCTGTCGGCTGATGCGCTTGACACCGCTGTTGGTGTCGATGGTCAGGACAGGCTTTTCCACCCCGTGGGTGTAGAGCCACTCGGCCACACAGCGCACGCCGTTGCCGCACATCTGGGCCTCGCTGCCGTCTGCGTTGAAAATGCGCATCCGGCCATCGGCCCCGGGGGTCACAGGGGCGCAGATGCAGATGATGCCGTCCGCACCTACGGAAAAATGCCGGGCAGAGAGCCGCTGTGCAAGCGCGGCAATGTCTGCGGGCACACCGGATGCACGGCAGTCCAAATAGATGTAATCATTGGCACAGCCCTGCATCTTGGTAAATGACAATTTCATGGAGCATTCTCCTTTACAGGCGGGACCTCTGTGGCCATGCTGATGCAGCACGGCTGAGAGGTTTGGTTCGTCACATATAATCATAAGAATCAAACGGGCTTCTGTCAAGCAAAAAAGAGGGCTTTGTGCAATTTTCATCGGTTTTTTCTGCCCGTAAAGGGCCGGAATGCAAAACAGGGCTTGACAAGATACGGCCCATGGGATATAAAAAGAGAGAGTGCTTTTGCGCGCCGGAGAGGGCGTGCAGGCAGAGAAGAAAGAATCATTGACAAAAGGAGACCGCGACGATGGATACTTTTGAAAAGATCCGTGCACTGCTGGCAGAGCAGCTGGATATTGACCCTGCTAAGATCACGATGGAGAGCGACATTATGAGTGATTTCGAGGCCGACAGCCTGGATATCGTGGACATGGTGATGACGCTGGAGGATGAGTTTGGCATTGAGGTGCCGGACGATGCCATCGAGAATCTGCGCACTGTGGGCGACGTGGTGGAATTTGTGGACAGCCACAAGGGCTGATAACAGTTTTGCAAAAAGGCCCCGCACCCGCAGCGCTGCACACGGCGACACTGCAGCGGGGCTTTTAATATGAGCTCGTGCGGAACGGCTGGAACACAGGCGTTTGGCGCACGGCTTAGGAGGATATAACAAAATGGCAAAAGACAACAAGAAGCTTGTGCAGGCGATCACCAGCCAGGAAGAAAACTTTGCACAGTGGTACACCGACATCTGCGTCAAGGCAGAGTTGGTGGAGTACTCCAGTGTCAAGGGCTTCATCATCCTGCGCCCCTATGGTCAGGCCATCTGGGAGCTGATCCAGAAGGACATGGATGCCCGGTTCAAGGCAACCGGCCACGAGAACGTGGCCATGCCCGTGCTGATCCCCGAGAGCCTGCTGCAGAAGGAAGGCGAGCTGGTCAATGGCTTCGCGCCGGAGGTGGCGTGGGTCACGATGGGCGGCTCTGACAAGCTGGAAGAGCGCCTGGCGGTGCGTCCCACCAGTGAGACCATGTTCTGTGACCACTGGTCCCGCGTGCTGCACAGTTACCGTGAGCTGCCCATGAAGTACAACCAGTGGTGCAGCGTGGTGCGCTGGGAAAAGACCACCCGTCCCTTCCTGCGCAGCCGTGAGTTCTGGTGGCAGGAAGGCCACACCATCCACGAGACTGCCGCCGAGGCCGAGGCCGAGACCCAGCAGCAGCTGAACTGCTACGCGGATGTCTGCGAGCAGGATCTGGCCATCCCTGTTGTCAAGGGCCGCAAGACCGATAAGGAGAAGTTTGCCGGTGCCGAGGCTACCTATACCATCGAAGCCATGATGAAGGACGGCAAGGCCCTGCAGAGCGGCACCAGCCATTACTTCGGCGATAAGTTCAGCAAGGCTTACGACGTGACCTTTACCGGCCGCGACAACCAGCTGCATCACCCGTTCCAGACCAGCTGGGGCGTTTCCACCCGTCTGGTGGGTGCCATCATTATGACCCACGGCGATGACGACGGCCTGATCCTGCCCCCGGCAGTGGCCCCCATCCAGGTCGTGGTCGTGCCCATCGCCGCCCACAAGCCCGGCGTTTCCGAGAAGGCCGCTGAGCTGGCTGAGAAGATCAGCAAGTATGCCCGCGTCAAGCTGGACGACAGCGACAACGCCCCCGGCTGGAAGTTCTCCCAGTGGGAGATGAAGGGCGTGCCCCTGCGTCTGGAGATCGGCCCCAAGGATCTGGAAAAGAACCAGTGCGTGCTGGTTCGCCGCGACACCCGTGAAAAGATCTTCGTGAGCCTGGATGAGCTGGAGACCGCGATCCCGGCCCAGCTGGAGGCCCTGCGCAAGGACCTGTACCAGCGTGCCCTCGCCAACCGCGAGAAGCGCACCTGGGCAGCCACCACCATGGAGGAAGTCAAGGAGCTGGCCAAGGCCAACACCGGCTACATCAAGACCATGTGGTGCGGCGACCTGGCCTGCGAGATGAAGATGAAGGAAGAGGCTGGCCTGTCCAGCCGCTGCATGCCCTTTGAGCAGGAGCACATCAGCGATGTCTGCCCCTGCTGCGGCAAGCCCGCCAGCAAGATGGTCTACTGGGGCGTGGCCTACTAAGCCGCTCCACAGTCAGAGCCTGATCAGATGAAAAAAGCAGCTTTCCCGTCCAACGGGAGAGCTGCTTTTTTGTATCTGCCTATTGACAACTGCGTATCTACTGTATATACTGTAAATATACAGACGCAACGGAGGCGGCAGACATGAATCTCTTCATCGATAACAAGAGCGGTGCACCCATCTACGAGCAGCTCTACACCCAGATCAAGAACCAGATTTTGAGCGGGGAACTGCAGCCGGAGGAAGCTATGCCGTCCATCCGGGGGCTGGCGCGGGATCTGCGCATCAGTGTTATTACTACAAAGCGGGCCTACGATGAGCTGGAACAGGAGGGCTTTTTGTACGCCGTGCCTGCCAAGGGCTTTTTCGTGGCGGCGAAGAACACCGAGCTGCTCCGGGAAGAGAACCTGAAAAAAATCGAAGCACACCTGACGGAAGCCGTCCGGCTGGCGGCACCCTGCGGGCTGACCAAACGGGAACTGACCGAAATGTTGGAATTGCTGTGGGAGGAATGAACCATGAACGCATTAGAACTGCACGGCCTTGAAAAGCACTACCCGGATTTTGCGCTGGGGCCCATTGATCTCGAACTGCCCGGCGGCACAGTCTGCGGGCTGATCGGTGAGAACGGCGCGGGCAAGAGCACGACCATTAAGCTGATCCTGGACATGATCGACGGAGACGCTGGCACTGTGAAGCTGTTCGGGCAGGAGGGGATCACCCCGCTTGCCAAAGCCGATATCGGCGTGGTATTGGGCGGCGAGGGCATCCCCACCTGCCTGACCGTGCCGCAGGTGGGGAAAGTGATGGCCGGTATCTACCCGAACTGGGATGCCGCAGCTTACGCGGATTTTTGTAAGCGCTTTGAGCTGCCGGAGAAAAAGCGCTACGCCGATTACTCCACCGGCATGAAGATGAAGCAGTGCCTTGCCGTGGCACTTTCTCATCACCCCAAGCTGCTGCTGTTGGACGAAGCCACCAGCGGCCTGGATCCGGTGGTGCGGGATGAGCTGATCGATCTGCTGCTGGACTTTGTGCGGGATGAGAACCATGCAATTTTGATTTCGTCCCACATCGTCAGCGATTTGGAAAAGCTCTGCGATACCATTGCCTTTCTGCACAAGGGAAAGCTCCTGCTCTGTGAGGACAAGGACACCCTGCGGGAGGAGTACGCCCTCTGGCACGGCACTGCCGGGCAATTGGAGGAGCTGGATAAGAACGCCATCGTCAGCCGTCGGGTGACAGCCTACGGGGCCGAGGCACTGGTGAAGAGGGAACTTGTCCCGGCGGGCAGTACCCTGACACCGGTGAGCATCGAAGAACTGTTCGTTTTGATGGTGAAAGGGGAGAATGTGCGATGAAAGGTTTGTTGTTGAAGGATTGGTATCAGGTCAAAACAAATATGCGGATGATGTACCTCACGGTGCTGGCCGTGCTGGCGATCTGGATCCTGAGCACTTCCGGGGATTCGAGCTTTGCGGTGAATTATTCAGCTGTTTTTCTGGGGATGATGCCCGCCTACCTGCTTTCCTACGACCACGCCAGCGGGTGGACGGAGTACAGCTTTGCCCTGCCGCTGAGCAAGGAACTTCAGGTGGCAGAAAAATATCTCGTGGGTCTGCTTTGCACGGCGGTCTCTGCGGCGCTGAATGGAATTTTCTGCGGCATCCGGTTCTGGATGGGAAAACCGCTTCCTGCGATGCCGATCGGCCTTTTGCTGGGGGCGGGCGCAGCTTCCATCCTGCTGATAAACGGGATCATGCTGCCGCTGTACTACCGTTTTGGCGCAGAAAAGGCGCGGATGCTCTACATGCTGATGTTTGCCGGAATGGGCGCTGCCCTGGGCGGCGGAATGGTCCTGATGGATGCCGTTCCGGAACCGGGCGCGGCCATTGCCATCGTCGGTGTGCTGGCAGCGGTGCTGGCCCTGTATGCCGTGTCCTGGCGGGTGTCGGTGGCATGGTATGGAAAGTATAAGAAGTAGGCTCTTCTTTGTGCAATATAGCAATAATCCGGTAAAAAAACTGTAAAAGGGGTTGAAAAATCCGGCCCGGCGTAGTATGATAACGGGGCTGAAAGAAAAATCTTACACCAAGGAGGAGTTTGTTTCCATGTCCAGTGACCATACGGATCACCCCAAACAACGCTTCTCCTGCGATGCGGGCTGTGCAAACGTGTTAGCCGCATCCTGAACTGCATGCCCTTTGTACACCGCAGGAGTTGTAACCAGACCGATGCGGTGTATTTTTTATGCCCGGAAACGGGAAATGGAGGGACCAAACCATGCAGAAGAAAAATTATGTGCAGGAGATTCTGGACATCATCCACAGCGGTCTGCCCCAGGCAGAGCTGGCTGAAAAGCTGTCCGATTACCATGAAAATGACCTGGCCGATGCCCTGACGGCCCTGACACCGGAGGAGCGCCAGAAGGTGTACACCACACTGGGCGTGGATACGGTGGCAGAGATCTTCTCCTATCTGGACGACGCAGAGCCTTACCTGAAGGAGCTGGACCCCGAGCGGGCCGCCCGGGTCATCTCCCACATGGATTCGGACGATGCCGTAGATGCTCTGGATGACCTGGAAGAGGACGATAAGGCAAAGATCGTCCACCAGCTGGACAAGGATGCCGCCGATGATGTGAAGCTGCTGCTCTCCTATCACGAGGACGAGATCGGCAGCTGCATGACCACCAACTACATCTGCATCCGCAGGGATATGACCATCCGGCAGGCCATGAGTGAGCTGGTGAAGCAGGCAGGCGAGAATGATAACATCTCCACCCTATATGTGGTAGATGAGAACGAGCACTTTTATGGTGCCATCGACCTGAAAGACCTCATCGTGGCCCGTGCGGAGGAGCTTCTGGAAAAGCTGATCGCACGCTCCTACCCCTACGTCACCGACCACGAGAAGATCAGCGACTGCATCGACCGCATCGTGGACTACGCCGAGCGCTCGCTCCCTGTCCTGAACGACAGCGGGAAGCTGCTGGGCATCATCACCTCGGCGGATGTGGTCGAGCTGGTGGACGACGAGATGGGCGATGATTACGCAAAACTCGGCGGCTTGACCAGTGAGGAGGATCTGAACGAGGGTGTGTTCCAGAGTGTGAAAAAGCGCCTGCCCTGGCTGATTGCCCTGCTGTTCCTCGGGATGCTGGTGTCCTCGGTGGTGGGTGCGTTTGAATCGGTGGTGGCGGTGCTGCCCATCGTCATCTGCTTCCAGTCCATGGTGCTGGATATGGCCGGCAATGTGGGCACCCAGTCGCTGGCTGTGACCATCCGTGTGCTGGTGGACGAGAACCTGACCACTGCCAAAAAGCTCCAGCTGCTCTGGAAGGAAATGCGGGTGGGCCTGACCAACGGTGCACTGCTGGCCGTACTGGCGCTGGGCTTCCTGGGCTGCTACATCCACTTCTTCAAGGCCTACGCCTGGGGTGAAGCCTTCCTGCTCTCGGGCTGTGTGGGCGTATCTCTGGTCGTGGCCATGGTGATCTCCAGCCTGGTGGGCACGGTCATCCCCATGCTGTTCCATAAGATCCACATCGACCCCGCCGTGGCTTCCGGCCCGCTCATCACCACCATCAATGATCTGGTGGCGGTGGTGGTCTACTATGGCCTGGCCGCCGTGGTGCTGATCGATATGTTCCATTTGGGCTGAAATAGAGAGAGGCTGTTGCCGACAACTCCCTCAGTCACGGCTTTGCCGCGCCAGCTCCCTCTCGGAGGGAGCCTTGACGTAATGGCAAGCTGTGAAAGCCTCCCTCATTGAGGGAGGTGGCATCGCGTGAGCGATGACGGAAGGAGTTTGGCAACAGCCTCTTTTTACTTATTCTGTATCCAATACCGCTGTGTCAGCGTTCCATCGGAGGAATCGAACTGCTCGTCCTCCAGCACGCCCCCGTTGGCGCGGATGGTCTTTGCTGAGGCAACGTTGTAATGGTCGCAGCAGATGCGCACCTTTTCGATGTCTCGTTCTTTTGCCTTTTCCAGCGTCAGGCGAAGCATCTGGGTGGCGTAGCCGTTTTGCCGCTCCGAGGGGCGGACGCTGTACCCGATGTGCCCGCCGTAGGTCAGCAGGTAATCGTTGAGCCGGTGGCGCAGGTTGGTCATGCCCACCAGATGCTCATGCTCGTCCAGAGCCAGATACTCCGTGGCGGGCACGAGACCGGCGGGGGTTGTGGCCGGGTCTTTCAGCTTGCGGAGTTGGGCCAGCCAGGCATCGAAGTCGGCATATTTGTCCAGAGCCGAGGTGCCGTCCATCCGGGAGCCGATGGCCAGAAATTCTTCCCGGTAAGCCATTACCTGTTCCCGGTCGCCCTCATCCGGCTCCCGCAGGTGGATCTTCTGGGGTGAGGTGCGCCGGGTGGCGGTGCGGAAATCCGGAGCCTTCATCAGGCCGTGGCAGTTGCAGTAGAAGTAAAGCACACCTGCGCCCCGCAGGGAGAAGCGGGCAGAGGCATCTCCCTCGGGGTAGAGCTTGACCAGCTGCAGCTTATCGCCGGTGAGGTAGGCCAGAAACGAGATGTAATGGTTTTTCTCCATGGGGTGGTGCAGGGTGACGAAGAGCTCGTCCTCCACCCGCTCCACGGTCAGCTGATGATGCTCGTCGGCATCATCGGCTTCGGCGATGTCCAGCGCAGGCAGGGTGATGCCGCAGCAGCTCACCACAGCCTGTCCGGTGGCGTGGAGCACATTGCCGCAGAGAGGGCAGACGTAGAGCTTGCTCCGCAGCAGGTTGGCTGCCCGGTTCCGGTTGATAATGGGTTCTCCCTGCATCAGCTCCAGCACGCTGACCCCCAGAGCCGCAGCCAGCGGTTCCAGCAGGGAGATATCGGGCAGACCCTTGGCGGTCTCCCACTTGGAAATGGTCTTGGCGCTGACAGAGAGCGTTCCGGCAAGCTCTGCCTGGGTCAGGCCCTTGGTTTCCCGCAGCTGCCGGATGGTGCTGCCTGTGACGTATGTGTTCATAATGAATGAAACCTCTCAGTCTCGCGTTGCTCGACAGCGTACGGGTTGCGGCTCCCAGCATCCACTTCGCACAAAGTATTGTGCTCGTGTCTTGCTGGCCGCGGCCCCAACAACTCCTCCCTTCATCCGCCACTGGCGGCGGTCGTCGTCGTTGCCTAATAGGGGAGCCCTTGGCAAGTCGGGCAAGCGTAATTGTTGAACCAGAGTATACTATACAAAAAAACTCCACGCAACCTACGCTGCGTGGAGTTCGTGCTTTCAGGAATTATTCGGCCTCGGTCTCGTCTTCTTCGTCCGGGTCCAGCTCCATGGTGAACACGGCCTTTTTCAGCTTGCCGCAGCCCTGGGCCTTCAAGCTGGATTTGTACGGCTCCCCGGCCAGATAGAGGGCAAAGCGGCCCTCGCAGAGCATTCCGGCAATGCTGGTGCCGGCGGTGCCCACGGTGGTATCAGCGGCTTCGTCGGTGGGCCGGGTGGGGCTGAACTCGCCCAGAGACACTTCAAACAGCTCGCTGCCTTCGAGGTCGGTCTCAAGGGTCAGGTGGCTGTCGTGCCGGACAAAGGGGGCCTTGTCGCTGGCCTGCGGGGTCACGGTGCTCACCATGACCACAGCCTTGTCACCATCGATGCGGGTGCGCCCGGCGGGCAGGTTGTTGATATCCCGCGCCATGATGAACTCGATGACGCTGTCCAGACTGCTGCACAGGCCCAGATAGTTGGGGAGATTGTTCAGGGTATCGTAGATCATGGATCAGTCCTCTTTCGGGTCGGTCAGAAGCTCCTTGATGCTGGGCACAACGCCGCCCAGATTTTGCAGCTCCGACGGGATGATGATCTTGGTGGCCTTGCCGTTGGCGACCTTGGCCAGTGCCTCCAGGCTGCGCAGAGCCAGCACCTTGTCGTTGGGCATGGCCTCGTTCAGCAGGCGGATGGCATCGGCGTTGGCCTTCTGCACCGCGAGAATGGCCTGCGCCTCGCCCTCAGCTTCGAGAATGCGCTGCTGTTTGACGGCATCGGCACGGAGGATGGCGGCTTCCTTTTCGCCCTCGGCGGCGGTGATGGCGGCCTGCTTCTCACCGTCGGCCTTCAGGATGACGGCGCGCTTTTCGCGCTCTGCCTTCATCTGCTTCTCCATGGCTTCCTGGATCTCGCGCGGCGGGATGATGTTCTTGACCTCCACGCGGTTGACCTTGATGCCCCACTTGTCGGTGGCTTCATCGAGGATGGCCGTGATCTTGCCGTTGATGACATCGCGGCTGGTCAGGGTGTGATCCAGCTCCATCTCACCGATGATGTTGCGCAGGGTGGTGGCGGAAAGGCTCTCGATGGCTGCGATGGGCTGGTTGACACCGTAGGTGTAGAGCTTGGCATCCATGACCTGGAAGAACACCACGGTGTCGATCTGCATGGTGACGTTATCGCGGGTGATCACAGGCTGGGGAGGGAAGTCCGCGACCTGCTCCTTCAGGCTGACCTTTTTGGCGATCCGCTCAATGAACGGGATCTTGACATGCAGGCCGGCCGACCAGGTGTCGGAGTAGCTGCCCAGACGCTCCACAACGTACACCATGGACTGAGGCACGATAACGATGTTGGTGACGACGATGAGCAGGATGACAAAGATGAGCGCGAGGATCACGAACAGCATGATAGGCATAGAGACGCTCCTTTTTTCAGTGGTTGATGGATTCGGTCAGGATGGGTTCCACGATGAGCAGGGTGCTGTGGATCTCGGTGACCCGGCAGGCCTGCCCGGGGGTCAGGGTATCGCCGGGGGTGGCGCAGCGGGCGCTCCAATCCACGCCATCCAGCCGCACCCGGCCCGTCTGCTGGGCAGAAACGGGGGTCAGCACCCGGGCTTCCCGGCCAAGGGCGCGGTCACCGTTGGTGGGGGTGGGCTGCTTGTGCAGCCGTTTGGCCAGCGGCTTGAATGCCAGCAGGCAGACCGCGCTGACCGCAATGAACACCACCGCCTGCACCCGGAATGAGTGGGTGAACAGGCAGCAGAGCAGGGCTGCCGCGCTGCCTGCCGCAAACCAGACGGATACCATGCTGAAGGTCATGCCCTCCAGCGCCAGGAAACCGACGGCGGCAAGGAGCCAGAAAATGGGGTCAATGGACATCGAACATCCCTCCTTCTTCGTTTATTATATAACAAAGGCGTGGAAATGACAATATGTTGTTATTTAAGGGCGAGTGCTGCTCTGTCCAACCTCTCAGTCGCAGGCTTCGCCGCGACAGCTCCCCTAGTAGGGGAGCCCTTGGCAAAAGATTTGTTTTTTCATGTTTTCGCCTGCGGCTCCAAAACCAACTGCTGCCGCAAGGAAAAACATTGCGTCAGCAGGGCTAAATGTAGCGAAGCGCTCGCGCTCGAAAACGTGACGATCTGCCAAGGCCTCCCCTACTAGGGGAGCTGGCATCGAGCGTCAGCGAAGATGACGGAGAGGTTTAATCCGTCTCCTTATACATAATCATAGTAGCTGTGGTTCGGGTTATGCCCCACCTCTTCCACCACGATGGTGAAGCCCATGGGATTCACCTCAGTGCTCTTGCCGCTGGCAAGGGTCTCCACGATGATATGTTCGGTGCGGTTGACGATGATCTCCGCGGTCTCCACCTTGCCCACCCGCTGGTAGTGCAGGATACCGCCCTCGGCACGCAGGACCCGCAGCTGGCCGGTGCGGAAGGCCTCGCAGGTGTGGCGGAGCTGTGCCAGCTGTGCCAGCACGGGGCGCAGGCGCTGTTCGTGGGCATCCCACCGGAAGAAAGCCCGGTTGAAGGGGTCCCGGTAGCCCTGCATGGCGATCTCGTCGCCGTAGTATAGACAGGGCACGCCCGGCAGGGTGTAGATGATGGCGTAGGCCATCCGCAGGCGGAGCAGGCCCTCCTCGTAGGCATCGCCGGTCACACAGCGGCCGCTCTGCCACGCGCGGCCCCGGCCATTGGCGGGCTCGTCAGCGATCACGGTCAGGGCACGTTCGGTGTCGTGGGTGGAGAGAAAGTTCAGGGCGGTGTCCATGGCCGGGGCAGGGTAGTGCTCGCAGATGGTCAGGATCTCCGTCATGGCCTGCTCGGCGGGCTTGCCCTTGACGAAATCCAGCACGGCGTTCTTGAAGGGGTAGTTCATCACGCTGTCCAGGCCCTTGCCCAGCAGATAGGTGCGGCGCTTGTTGAAGCCGAACTTGGTGGTGGCATCCTCCCACACCTCGCCCAGCAGGAACTTTTCGGGGCTGACCCGCTTGACGGCGGCGCGCACCTTCTCAATGAATTCGTCGGGCAGCTCATCGGCTACATCCAGCCGGAAGCCTGCCGCGCCGCGCCGCAGCCAGGTGTCGATGACACCGCCCGGGCCGGTGATGAACTCCACATAGGAGGGGGTCTCCTCGTTGACCTCGGGCAGGGTCTCAAAGCCCCACCAGCTGCGGTAGCCGCCCTTGTACTGGGGGCCGAAATCGTACCAGCAGCGGTAAGGGGAGTTGGGGTCCCGGTACGCGCCGCCCTCGCCATAGCGGCCCTCGCGGTTGAAGTAGCGGCTGTCGGAGCCGGTGTGGCTGAACACGCCGTCCAGCACGATGCCGATGCCGTACTTCTGGGCG
>OLQG01000115.1_pt1 | contig 68792 bp, 54 predicted proteins | sample 1672221 | NCBI WGS metagenome assembly OLQG01 (sample SAMEA3136660, study PRJEB25190) | human gut metagenome | biome: human gut; feature: human-associated habitat; material: faeces | place: Austria | collected 2013
CCCAGTACCACTTCCCATCAATTTGAACCAAAGAATTCTTTTTGGTATATTTCTGTCCATTGCTCTGATAGTAATATCCATCCACGATTTCATTCTTCGGCGCATTGGCAGCAGGTTTCTGGGTTGGAGTTACGGTTGGCTTAGGCTTAGGAGTTGGTGTTGCAGTCGGTTTCGGGGTAACTGTATTTTCCGGAGTCTTGGTTGGGGTTGGCTCTGGCTTTTCTGTTACAGTTGGTTCTGGAGAGGGTGTTGGCGTAGCCTCCACTTCTGGTACTGACGTAGTTACTGATACCGTACATAACTCTAATCCATGATAAGATACGGTTAATGTTCCCTTTCCACTGGCCAAAGGCCGCATTCTGCCGATTCCATTTACTTCAAACAATTCAGGATTGTTGCTGGTAAAAGTAAATAAGCCAGACTGACGTACCGTATATCCACAACCATCATTGCTAATATCAGAAAAAGTAAACGGATCTTTTGTCCATCCATCATCTGCCAATGTATTTTTGTTTACAGGAATACTATACCAGATAGTATCTCTAAAATACTTTGGATATGCATTAATCGTCCTAGTATTGGTCTTTGTTCCAGATACACCCTCTATTGTATTTCCAAACGGTTCTGCCGATACTACCAAACACCATTCTTTCTTCCCTTCATAAGCAACAACACCAATTCCGCAATAATTATATTTTGTGCTTATAAGGACTGGTCTGTGGTTTAAAGAGTTATACCACATCGTAAATGTTGTCTCAGCACTTCCTGTGCCCTCTCCGATGTCTTCATTTCGATTAGGCGTAATCGTATATCCTCTTTCCTGTAAAAGGATCTCAAATGCACCTTCATTTGCTGCATTCATTGCTGAATGTGAAAAGCAAACACCTAATTGTGCGGCTCTTTCCATTGCAACATCCATAAGTGCAGAATCCAGTTTATATTCCGGAAGTCCCGCTTCTACACGTTTTTGGTTCATAAGAGTGAAAAAATCATTTGCAGTATCATACTCTTCCTGTACCGTGATCGGTACGGAAATGATTGTTTCGCCTGAATCCGCAATGGCTGGTAATTCTCCAGACAGGGTAAATGCCAGAACGAAAGTTAAAATGAGACACATGATTTTTTTTAGCTTATTGTTCATATAGAATCCTCCTCTTCTTTTAAGAAATCCCAGCACCGAATGCTGGGATCTCTAAGTAGGCTACTTTTTAGTTCTGGTTGCTTTTCCCTTGGATGTGACCTTATACCACTTTCCGCTAATTTTGATTTTCTTCGCTTTGCCGGAATACTTTTTACCATTCTTCTGATAATAATATCCCTTTACCACTTTGTTCTTCTGCATGACACCTTTTACAAAGTAGTAATTTTTCTTTGCACCATTACAGAGCTTCACTTTCGATTTGGAGTCGGCCCAGTAATACTTCTTTCCAATCTTCACCAGAGTGTTTTTCTTGGTATACTTCTTACCGTTTTTCTGGTAGTAGTATTTTTTGATTACGACATTTTTTTGCATAATGCCATTCTTGAAATAATAGTTTCCTTTGGCACCATTACAGATTGAAACTTTTGCCTTACTATCAGCCCAGTACCACTTCCCATCAATTTGAACCAAAGAATTCTTTTTGGTATATTTCTGCCCGTTGCTCTGATAGTAATATCCATCCACGATTTCATTCTTTGGCGCATTGGCAGCAGGTTTCTGAGTCGGAACTGCCGTTGGCTTAGGTGTTGGTGTTGCAGTCGGTTTCGGAGTTGGCGTAGCTGTATTTTCCGGAGTCTTGGTTGGAGTCGGCTCTGGTTTTTCTGTTACAGTCGGTTCTGGAGATGGAGTTGGCGTAACTGTTTCTGTTGGCTTAACTGTACAAACAACAGTTGCACTACATAGTTCAACTCCTTTATAAAATACCGTAACAATTCCTTCGCCTTTCGCTTTCGGTTTAATTCTTCCTAGCCCATCCACATCAAATAAATCGGGATTATTGCTCTTAAAGGTAAACAACCCGCTTTGTTTAACTATATATCCAGATCCTCCATTTTGACTGGCAGCATCACCAAAGTGGAAAGTATCGTTGGTCCATCCGTCTGCTCCTATGTAATGATTCTCTCCCATATAGTAATCGGTTTCTGCATCAGCATATATTTTAAGCCCTTTACAAAAATACTTTGGATAAGCGTTAATTGTCCTGGTATTGGTCTTTGTTCCAGATACACCTTCTATTGTTTTTCCACAGGGATACGCTGATGCAATCAAGCACCATTCCATTTTCCCTTCATAGGTAACAACGCCAATCCCACAATAATTATAGTCTGTTGAAATAAGAGACGGTCTATGGTTCAGTGAATTATACCATATTGTATAAGCACTGGCAGCTGTTGCAGCTCCCACAAGAATATTTTCATTTACACCAGTGGTATTTTCTATTGGCGTTCCTGTTCGCAGATCATCTAATGCACCATTTTCACTTGTCATGGAATAATGATCAAAGTAAACACATAATTGTGCGCTCCGTTGCATTGCCAGTTCCATCAATCCTGCATCAAGCTTATACTGTGGCAGCCCCGCTTCTGCACGTTTCTGATTCAGCAGTGTGAAAAAGTCACTCGCCAGGTCATACTCTTCCTGTACCGTGATCGGTACAGAAATGATCGTTTCGCCTGAATCCGCAATGGCCGGTAATTCTCCTGACAGGGTAAATGCCAGAACGAAAGTTAAAATGAGACACATGAATTTTTTTAGCTTATTGTTCATATAGAATCCTCCTCTTCTTTTTTATCTATAATTAATATGTGTGAAAAAATGTTCCAGGAACTTAAAAAGAAATCCTTGTATGAAAATCTTGTATATTTTCATTTTAAAGGCAAACTTCTGCCTTGTAAATAGACAAAAATCAAATTATTAGATAAAATTTAAGAACTCCCGAAGAAGTCCCTAATATTTCTGAAAACCAACAATATATGCTTTCCTTTTGACATTTCTTAGTTGACACTCCCTGTAATCTGCAAACTGCCTACACCTCCGGCAATCATCCGTTCTTTTCCAATTATTTCCATACACTTTCTGAAAGGAATAATTCACCTTAACTGAAGCAGCCGGGAATAGCCAGTAACAATACCTGAAATTGTTCTGATTTCCTTTTCTACAGATATAATCAATCAATACCTGGTGAGTTTCCGTAATGTAGATCCCTTTGGGTAAAGAATTCACTTCCCGAACCATTTCTTTTGCAATAATATACTGTTTTTTTCGGCATGGAAGATTCTGAAAATATTCCTCCTTCCGGGCAGCATATTTTTTGTTATATATTACCTGGTATTTGTAAATGTCCTCACTAACATAATAAACTGGAATAAAAGACAGCTTCTTCACAATCAATAATTTCTGCTGCCAACTTCCACGCTTGTTTACCCACACCTCTTTTGCCAGAAAAATAAGCAGTATGCTTAAAATTAGAACAATTATTCTGAGCCAACCTGCGATATCCGAAAATACCCTGCTGTTTTCTAACATTCTCTTAAGAAGATAGTATGCCGGAAAAGCTATAACACCAGACAAAAATGTATCATACAAAAGAACTACCATGTTTCGTTCTCCATGTTCCAATCTTATTAAACTGAAGCAGCTGTAGCATATCTCCAGTACGATCAGAATACCGCAAAATGTCGGATATGACAATATTGGATTCGGAAGCTGATATATGGAATAGCTAAAGCCAGCCCATACGCAAAAAAGAATATAGCTTATAGAAAGCAGACTGGGTGGATTCAGCCACATAAAACGGAATGCCCGATCTTCTGGCAAACTATTGCAGACTGCCCCCTCTCTTAGCAGCATTAGGCATTTATTCCACTTATCTAATATATTGATTAAGGTAAAAAAAAGGAGCAGATATGCTCCAAATAAGTAATGTCCTATCATGACAGTTGGCAAAAGCAACCACGTAAACGGAACACTGAATATCCATAATGTAGACATATTATTTTCCTTTTTTAGTTGTTTTTTGCTTTTAATATGTTAGTTTTTTTAACCAACAGAAAAGGACCCCAAATGGAGTCCTATCTAATTCATGTTGTTGTGTCTGGAAAATCAGGCAGATCCGGCATAATTTCCTGAGCTATTTTTCTGAGTCCCTGGTTTCTTGGAATATCTCTATAAGTCTGAGCTTTTTCCGAATTTATCAAACTTGGGAAACGGCGCTCATTAATTGACAAGGTGTTTTCGTTTACTATTTTATAAACTTCATTTCCAGTACAGCCTTTTTCGGTTGTTATATCTACCTTTAGGGTTTCCTCAACTTCATCATTCACAATTTTTCTTTCGTGTGAACCGAATGACAGCTGATAATCTATGAAGCACTCATTCCCCTTCACCCGATAATATCCTGGTTTCCTGTCAAGCGGCTCCAGGCAGATATCTTTTATTCCCGAAAACATATCATACAGGAGGGAGTCCTTTTTAACAATTAGCCCGAAACAGTTTTTAGCGGGCATTGTGTATACATACAGCAGCATCCAGGGGAGATTGTAATAGGTGGATCCATAATATAAATAACCCGCTGCATTTACATAGCTTTTCAGTATTTCTTTTGCGAGCTTATCCGATATGTACAGGCCACTTACTTTTTCCATCAAAAATACTGCTAAGTCAAAATTTTTCCGCAATGTATAATAAATTCCAGCCTCAAATTCCGTTGTGATTTCCTTATTTCTGTATTCTGTTATCGTATATGTATTCTCCGCATAAGGGCAGAATCTATAGGCATTTTCGTTATGTTTTGCAATGGGAGCGTCACGGTTATAGTGTTTACCGTAGGGCTTATCTGTATTTTTCACAGGATAATATAAACCAACAATCTGTATTGGATTGTCGCAGCCAGGACAAATTCCAAAAGCCCGCTTTTTGCCATCCTTTCCTGTCTCCATATACGGACGGCGTCCTCCTGTTAAATCATAGAAATCTTTCTCGTTTGTTATCGGATATACCGTAGATATTCCCTTTTTCAACTTAAAATTTTTCATAAAGGTTCCTCATCAAGTATGAAATTTCCCTCGCTGGGATACAAGTCCTCAATAGCGTACCACCATTTTTCCGGAAGTGAAGGGATTTCGCCCATTCTTTCTGCAAATTTTACACAGGCCAGCATTTGTGATAGTCCCATTTTAAAACATTCGTCACCCTTTTTCAACGCAAACCATAACACTTCATGTTCTTCCGGATCAATAATTTCCTCCACATCCCCTGTCAGTTCTGCTGTCTCTGGAAGATTTTCATTTTTCTCTGCTGACATTCTTTCAAGCAGCGCATGAATCAGTTTTGCCTTAATTCCATCATCTACCTGTAAAGTCGATTTGTCACCAATTTGGGTACTGGCAAATGCGTCCAACAACGGCATAACCGCATCTGCCATCTGCTCGATTGTCTTGCAATCACATTCCAGTTTCTTAATTTTCTTATCCTCAATTTCGTATTTTATCATTATATCCTCCATCATTAATCTTACTTAACTCAAAATACCAAATGTACAATTTTCGTTTTCCAGCAACTTCTTTCCAATCTTTCGGGCCATATACCAGTTTAAACTCTGAATCAGCTTTCCTATTTGACAGAGCTGGAAATTTTCTACTTTTAACCACGTTTAAATTAGGTGAGAGATTATTTAATAGTAAATGAGCCATAGCTTCATGAGTTTCAACTAAATATCTTCCAGAGGAAAGTATACGGGCAAATTCCTTTACCTCCTGTTTCACACATTCTTTTTTCCTGTCCATCGACAAGTTAATCCATTCTGTTGAACGATATTTTTTTGTCCATAAATAATGCCCGTTGATATAATGAATGGTCAGAAATGGGACATCAATAAGTGTTAGAATACGGATACCATCGATGTAGGCTGCACTTCTTCTGATTGACAGAACAGAACGAATTATTATAAATAACATTGTTGTTCCAAACAGAAGCAATGCTACCGTTAAATTATGTGTAAACCAATATCCAATTCCACCTACCATGAATTACCCCTCCCATGCGGTGCGTTAGCTCCTATGGAAGGGGTTTCTGATAGCCGTGACAGTTTCCTGTTTCCAACCAGCAAGCTGGCTGTCCGTGCCGTCAGGGCGCATCCATGCGCACCCCTATCCCTTTGACGGGAATACCTTTACGGGTTTAACTGGTGGAACCCGACCACCTCTGGTGTTGCTAAAAAGCCAAAATCTGCGGTCTGATTCCAGATATCCGGAAACACTTTCCGCAGGATATTTGCTGCCCCGTTACAGTCTGCATTGACCAGTCTGCCATCATGGCAGCGGTACAGCCCACGTTTCAGCCGTTTCCCGGAAAAAGAAGCGTTTCCATCATCCACCCCATAGGTGGGGAGATAGTCCCCCGCAGTTACATCTGCCTTCGAGGTATAGCTTTCCTCCTGTTCGATGACCCGGATCCCGGCATTCAACGCCTTATAAGTGATCAGTTCCCGTAGCAGGGTGACAGGCATGGAAACAAAACTCTGGTTGTTCTGGTTCCCGATCCGGGATCCCTGTTTCCAGAGTTTGTTGACTCCGAGGACTAACGTGCCGGCCTGATGCTCCAGGCAGTAGTTGATGATGCTCCGGCTGATCTTGTGGCACTGATCCTTGATAAAATTGGCATGGTGATAGGACAGGCTGGACAGCTGACGGGAACAAGCATTCTTATAGGCAGACCCTTTCGTCAGGATCCCCACAAGCCTTGCCCGCTGTTTATGGAACCACTGACAGGAGGATAAGACAGCTCCGCCTTTGTAGATCACGGAGGACTGGTCCCCACATACGATGGCTGCGAAGTTGTCTGTCCCAAAGTCAATGGCACAGCTGTGTGGCATTCTGCCTGTTGGGGCTGGATGCGTTCCCTGAAAGGTCAGGAGTAACAGATATCTGCCATAATAAGGCTTTACTTTTACTTCCCTTAAACAGGCATCAGCGGAAAGGTTGGAAAAAAACAGGCGCTGTCTGGTCATTGGCAATTTTACCTGTACGCCGGTATCCTGTGGGTACAACACTACGTCCTGGTTGCTGAATCCAAAGGTACAGACCTCTGTCCTTTTATACTTCGGCATCTTTGGCTTCCCAAGAAACTTTTCCGGATGCTTTTGGTACTCCTTCAGGGCAGACAGCCAGTTCCTGAAATCTGACACCGCAGACTTTACAACAGCCTGTGCCGTCTGCATGGGCAGCCCGGAAAAGAAATCCGGGTTCCCGGTCACACGCAGCAGCTTTTCCAGCTGATAGTATGTGATCACTTTCCGGACCGTTTTTCCCGGATAAGAGCCCTGTAACAGCTGGACTTCCGCAAAGACTTCGGTCTCGTTCTCTGTCCGGTGGTCTTTGTCATATCCGGTAAAAATGTTGCGGATGCGGAACAGGGCAGCATTATACAAAAGCTTCGCTTTCCTGGCAAAACGGTCCAGGTAACTATATGCCCAATCGTTTGATGTGATCACACGCTGTACGACTGTATAACCCATGTGGCTGTCTCCTTCCTGAAGTATTGTAAAGCCTTATGTTTATATAACATCATTATACCAAATGTACGTTCGGATGTAAAACGGATTGCATATAAAAATCTAGCAGATATTTTGTCTGTTCAGTCAATGAACCAGCCGTCAGGTGATCCAACAGTATATCCAAAAACCAGGATTCTGGAAAGTAAAGCGCATTCACCCCCGCCCATGCGGTGCGGAAGCTCCTATGGACGGGGTACTCTGCTTAATACAATAGAAGAAAGAATAAAATTCCAAATGAAAAACATTTTTCCAACTGCCCCTTTACTGTATACTATGAAAATTATAATACAGGCAGTAATAACAACAGTCAACGCAGTCCTGTTTATTTCAGTCCATTCTATCGTTTTTTTCCAAATAGCTGCATATTTTTTATAAAGCGCAACCGGATTATGGATACCGTCCTTATAATTCCTCATTGATGCAACCGCAACATATATCAAAAGGCTGCCGTATGCAAAGTGGATCATTCTGTTTAGCTGCAAAATTCCGATCAACACCAATGGGATACTAATAACCATGGCAACAGCTCCTATATACAGATTTCCAAGGCTGCCCAGTAAAACGGCTCCTATGAGAAAGAAAAACGTAAAAATGGTAAAAATCAGTAAAAAATGATCCTTATGCTCTTCCGTATGCATATCCATTAAATTTCCTCCTTGATATGGAATACTTTGGTATTAAAAAGGAGGTGGCTGCCGCCACCCCCTATGTGTTACTTATCGGATTTCTTGTTTTTCTTTCTGACAAAGTAAATTCCAATGCCAGCAAGGGCTCCAACAAGGATTACCCCGGCAATCGGGATCACAGGGTTAATATCTCCAGTTCCCGGTACATCAGTTCCAGGAACTGGTGTCGGTGAATCGTACATAATAACGTGCTGAATGTCTCCGGTGTCAAGAACCTCAAAGTCTACATTTTCTGCTACATCATAGCCATCAGGGGCTGTGATCTCAGTAAGTGTATACTTGCCGATTGCAAGTTTCTCAATGTAATGTGGTTTATCAGTGGAGGTCCACTCTTCTACCACTTTACCTTTGGAATCTTTAATCTGCAGTTTGGCTCCCGGAAGTTCTTTTTCAGTCGTAACATCCTGTTTACTGATCTCGACCTTTGTAATATCATCCTGCATTTCTACGTGCTGTACTTCAATATCTCCCTCTGTATTTCTTTCCAGAACCTCGAAGGAAATAGATTCAGCAGTTGTGTAACCATCCGCCGGCTTACGCTCAACTAAAGTGTATTTACCATGGGGCAGTTTTACAAGATGCGCTTCCTTGGTAGAAGTCCAGGAATCCACAACCTTGTTGTCCTTATCAAGGATTTCAAGTGTTGCACCCGGAAGTTCTTCCTTATTGGTGATATCCTTTTTGGAGATTGTCACATCACGGTATGGAGAATCAAACATCTCCACGTGCTGGATTTCCATGGTGTCCTTCACCTCGAACTCGATTGTCTCGGCAACTTCATAATCATCTGGAGCCGTAATCTCAGTAAGAGTATATTTACCGATTGGAAGTTTCTCAATGTAATGAGGTTCCTCGGTGGAAGTCCACTCTTCTACGATTTCGTCCTGCTCATTTTTAATAACCAGGTGTGCCCCAGGGATCTCCTCGCCATTTGTGATGTCCTTTTTGGAGATTGTTACTTTTGTGACTTCATCTCTCATAACAACAGGCATTACTGCGTAATCTGTTTCGCTGGTCTTAACTACCTCAAAGGTAATTGTATCAGCAGTTGTGTAGCCATCTGCCGGTTTTTCCTCTGTTAAGGTGTAAACACCGCTGGAGAGCTGAATCTTATGGGCTTCTTCTGTAGAAGTCCAGGAATCTACAACTTCTCCCTGAGCATCTTTCACAGTAAGCTTGCAGCCTGGAAGCTCATCATCACCAGTAATCATCTTCTTGGAAATCTCTACCCATCTGAACGGGCTGTCTTTCATGGTAACCTGCTGGACTACCAGAGAATTTTCAACTGTAAAGATACCTTCTGAATTAAGTCCCTCTACATTTGCTTTTTCTGTTTCATCAGCTGGAAGGTTGCTCTGGGAAATGGAGGTTGCAACCTCATATTTCTCAGGTGCAATGCTTTCTACCAGACGATACTTTCCATCAGCCATACCATAAAGGATGTGCGGAGTGCCATCAGAAACCCATTCATCAATGACGTTTCCGTCCATATCCGTAAGTTTCATACTAGCACCTTTCAGTTCCTCGCCATTTGTAATATCCACTTTAGAGATGTGAACCTCATTTGGCTGGTTGGTAATGGTGATCTCATAGGTATCGCTGCCATTGATAAGGCCTTTATCATCTACTGAAAACTCATATACTTCCTCATTGAGGTTGTATCCCTTGATTGTTTCAACTTCCTGAATGGTATAGGTGGTGTTCTTTTTCAGGTATTCAACCTTAATGGAACCGTCCTTATCTGTTACATAAAGCTGATCATCAGAGTCCTCGGCATCTTTTGCTTTGATGCGGAAGGTAATGCCCTGTAACAGCTTCGGGTTTCCATCCTTATCCTTCTGGATTGAATCCGTCTTTTTCAGTTTCAGGGTAGTTGGCTTATCTGCGATATCATCAATCGGATAAACGATAGGTTCATCTGTATCTTTGATATCGGTAAGGTTACCGTTTTCGTCTCTTGTGTCACTTAAAGTAAATGGATACTTGGTTTCGTTGATTGCCATTCCGCCATCTTCGGAAACTTCGATCTCCTGGATGTAATAGCTTCCCATATACAGCTGTTTGGAAGTGGCAATGCCATCTTCATCAGTTGTAATGGTGTCAACCACATCACCAGCCTTGAAGCCTTCATAAACGTTACCGGATCCATCAACTGCATCTGCTGCCGCAACGATCTGGAATACAAATCCGGCACCGCAATGATTTCCGGTAACCTTGTCAATCTTAGTTACCTGAATGCTCTTGGTAAGCGGATTATCCTTGATTTCTACAGTAACAGGAGCTGTGGATTTGTTCTCGTCCTTAACTTCAACTTTATATTCCTTTGTAGAAAGAACATAATTTTCTTTTCTGACAGTTTCTTTGACAACATAGGTTCCGATATAGAGATCCTTGGAAGTAGCAATTCCTCTTCCATCTGTTGTGATGGTATCAAGAACAGTACCTTTTTCAAATCCCTTTCTTACAGCACCGGATTCGTCAACCACGTTTTCAGCAGTGATTGTAAAGGTAAATTCAGCACCTGCGGCATTTCCAGTTACAGAGTCTTTTTTCTGTACCTGGATTGGTCTCATCAGCGGCTGATCTGCAAAATCGTCAATCTTTACTACAAGTGGAGCATCTGTATCCTTGATATTATCCTTTTTATTATCACTGAGTACAAAAGGATATTTCTCAGGGTTCAGAAGCATTCCGTTTCCTGCCGGAACCTCGATTTCCTGGATGTAATAGCTTCCCATGTACAGTTCTTTGGAAGTAGCAATTCCGTTTTTGTCAGTGGTAATGGTATCAACCACAGAACCTTTTCCAAAACCGTCATATACTTTTCCAGAGCCATCTACTACATTTTCAGCTGCCACAATCTGGAATTTGTATCCAGCACCACAATGATTTCCGCTTACTGCATCAATCTTCGTCACCTGTACCTTTTTCATTACAGGGGTATCTGTGGTTTTTACAACAACCGGAGCTGTGGATTTCTTTTCATCCTTAACCTCGACTTTGTATTCCTTAGTGGAAAGAGTATAATTGTTATTTCTAACGGTCTCTTTTACCACATAGGTACCAATATAGAGGTCTTTTGATACTGCAACACCTTTTCCGTCTGTTTTGATGGTATCAACCACTGTGCCATGTGTGAATCCCTCACGCTCGACACCGGCATCATCCACTACCTTATCCGCTGTGATTGTATAAACAAACTCAGCACCTGCGGCATTTCCAGTTACGCTGTCAGATTTTACAACCTGAATTGGTCTCATAAGTGGCTGATCGGCAATATCATCGATCTTAACAACCATTGGTTCGTCTGTATCCTTGATATCATCAAGGCTTCCATCCTTACCTTTGGTATCTCTGAGGACAAATGGATATTTTTCTGTATTAATGAGCATTCCATTTCCATCCGGTACTTCTACCTCCTGGATATAGTAGCTGCCCATATACAGTGGTTTGGATGTTGCAATACCATCTTCACCTGTCACGATTGTGTCTACAACAGCACCCTTTTCATAGCCTTCATAGACATTTCCGGAACCATCCAGAACATCTGCAACTGCTACGATCTTAAATTTATATCCAGCACCACAATGATTTCCGCTCACTGCATCAATCTTGGTTACCTGTACTTTTTTCATTACAGGGGTATTTGTGGCATCAAGGATAACTGGTGTAGTTGCCTTGTCCTCGTCCTTAACCTCAACCTTGTATTCCTTAGTGGAAAGAGTATAGTTGTTATTTCTAACAGTCTCTTTTACCACGTAAGTACCCAGGTAAAGGTCTTTGGAAGTGGCAATTCCTTTTCCATTTGTCCTGATTTCCTGTACGACAGTTCCATGTGTATAGCCCTCACGCTCTGCACCAGTTCCATCCAGAACTTTGTCAGCTGTAATGGTATATACGAACTCGGATCCTGCGGAATTTCCAGTTACGCTATCGGTCTTTACAACCTGAATCGGTCTCATTACCGGAGTATCTTTAAATGTAAAGGTATGATCCTTCACACCATCAACTTCGGCAACCCACTCACCGTTCACTTCTGTTTCCACAATCTCGAATGCCTGGTCCTCTGCATCACCAAAGAAGTTTACACCAGGTGTAGTCTCGGTAATATGATATTTACCAGGATAGAGCTGCTTGGAAGCTGCGGTTCCATCCGCACCAGTAACAAGGGAATCAACCACTGCACCTTTGTTCCATCCATCATAAGTTTTTCCAGAAGCATCTGTGATGTCTTCGTCAGCAATAATATTAAAACCGAAACCAGCACCAGCATTTGCACCAGTTGAAGCGTCCAGTTTCTTAATGTTTACGGAAGTAGTAACTCGCTTATCTTTCATCACGATTGTAGATGAAGTATGCTCACCTGTAATCTCAAATTCAACCGGATCAGCTATTTTATATCCTTTTGGCGGGATAATTTCCACCAAAGTATATTTACCAGCAGGAATTTTTTCAGAAAAGAAAATCTGGCCTCTATTAGTGGTTGTAAATGTATCAGTTTTTTCAGATGCTCCTCTTAAAGTAAGAGAAACCAAGTTACCCACTTTATCTTTAATCTGGAAAGTTGCACCAGCTCTAGCAACTAAATTACCTGTATCAATATCCAGTTTCTGAATTTCCAAATCGGACTGATACCTGTAATTAGTTACTGTATACTCCATTGCATCTGTACTGTTGCTGTTGATTACAACCGTTCTCGGCTGCATTGGTTCGTGATACTCAGGAGCATTAATTTCCTCTACTGTCCATGCACCCAGATACAAACCATCAAATGTTACATCTCCGTTTGCATCAGCATTCTTGATTTTTACAATAGATGGATTTGCATTGTAGGTCATTTTGAATATAATCTTTGTCAGGTCATATTCATTCCGGATTGCATCTGGCAGTTCCGGATCCAGCTTCTTGTGAATGTTCAAGGCACCTTTTGTAGGCTGCTCTTTTGACTCAACAGTCGCTGTCTGACCGAATGTTACGGTAACATTGTGTACTTCCGGATCCAGCTCATAACCAAGCGGATTCTCTTTCTCCACAACGCTATACGCTCCAACCGGAAGTGTAATCTCGTCTGTGGAGCCATCTGCTTTTGTAACAAGTTCTGCTACTTCGTTGCCGCTTGCATCCCGTACAGAATACTTCGCATTGGCAAGGGAGTAATACTCACCATTCGGGGTAGTGGCTGCATCAAGGTCTTTATCCTTTTTCTGGAGTTTCAGCTTACCAGTGTCTTGCTCATCATCAACAGAAATCGGATCAAAAGCCATTTGGGGCTGTGTTAAAACGCCAGGGTCAACAGAGTAAGTACCTGCGGTGAATTCCTGGGAATTAAGCTTATATCCAGCAGGGGACTCGACTTCCTGGCAGGTAAGTGTTGTACTTGCCGGGAGTGCATAAGTGATATTGTCCACACCATACTTGATCAGCGGGTCACTGTTATTTCCATTCCAGCTTGCAAGATAATGTGCTTCATCATAATAGATGGCTCCATTATCATCCGTCCTGAAGTACCAGGTACCAAGTACAAGCGGATTGGTTTTTCCTGCTGTACCAGTAACTTTGAATACTGCATTCGCAAGAGGTGTTTTTGTGTTCGCATCTGTCTTAGCCAGGAACTGTCCATTAAAGAAGAACGGCTGGTTTTCGATATTCAGCGTTGTGGTCTTGTTCGCAGTAAGCGTAACTGGATAAATCTTGGTATTCCATGTATGTCCGACTGCCCTTCCTGTTTCTTTCACCCAGTATTTGCCAGGGTCAAGGCCAGTAACAGTCTTAGTCAGTTTTCCAGCATTATCTCCACCATTTAACCTGATTTTGGTAACTCTCTTCGTGCAGTCTTTGTCAGAGTAAAGAGAGAATGTACAGTTAAGCCTTACTGTGGACAGTGTTGTTGTAAACTCACCACGGCTTGTCTTAACGATTTTCAGGTCACTGCTTGCGTCTGATACCGGGACACGGATATAACCCTCAAATGTCTGGAATCCAGAATGGGAATATGCAGTTGCTTCAATCAGGAGCGCACTGTACTCACCTTTGGCGTTGGTTTCCAGGGTACAGGTAAGGTTTCCATATGTCCAGATGTATCCAAGTGACGGCATCCATGCAGCATGGCTTCCATCCTGGTTATTACACTCAATTCCCATCGTTTCCGGGATTGTCTTATCAAAAGTAGCTCCGTTTTTCTTGATCCAGGCAGCAACTTCTTTACGGAAGTCACTTGTGAACTGGATTTCAGCACCACGATAAGCAGTTCCTGCCGGATTTCTGTTTGTACAGGAATCATAATAGCTTACAATGTTGGAATAGCTTGTAATTTCCCAGGTCTTGGATACACTGGCTGCATACGTTGCAATGCCATCTGCGCTCTCTGCCCTGCTTGCTTCAAGCGGGCTGATAAAGTCCTCAGACCTACGCTCGTTACATTTAACGGCTCCACCCTTTGTAGGGTCGTATGTCGGGTAATCTACCACGAAAACGTATTTGTCATCACCTGTCAGAAGATTTTCATTAAGTGTCACAATAAGATTATTTCCGTCTTTTGTTTCAGACTCAACGATGCCTTCCTTGTCTGCTTCCTCTCCATTTTTCAGGACGGAAACAACAGGCTCCACATCCGGATTGCTCTTCCAGGCCGGTGCAACAACAATCTCTTTCAGATTCTTGTCAACAGCTACGTCCTGGCCATATCCAGCTTCATAGGACTCTCCGTCAACATCTGTTACAGATGCTTTCAGCTCGGTACTCTTTACATGGACTGTCATGGCGTTCTCGGAACCGATTGCGTCTTTTACAGTCAGAGTACAGTCAATAAAGAAGTATACGGTAGGATCCTGGAAAGTAGTTACTCTGTAGACGATATTGTAAACGCCCGGTGTGTTCACATCGAGGCCGCCCTCGTCTACTACATCATAAGTAAATACATCCATGTCGTAGTCGAAGTTGATGTCCTTCAGGCTGAGTTCTTCACCCTTTACCGTAACAAGATCCGGTCCGGTGATATGATCCCCGATTTTTTCCGGAATCTCACCTTTGTATTTCGGGTCAAGATCCTGTCTTAAGAGAAGCTTGTCTTCATATCCGTCAGAACCAACGGTTGCAGCATCTTTGGAAATAATGACGTTCATTGGAACATCAATATACCAGAAATAGCTCTCATCATCTTTTAAAACTGCCTTATAGATGATATCATAGGTTCCAGCCTCGTTGAAGTTCAGCTCACCGCTTTCCCAGGAAACATTTGCCTGATCAACGCCGTCTGTATCCGGGACATAAGATTTGTAATCGAATTCAGTATCTCTAAAGTATAAGTTCTTGTTAGAATCATATACGGTAGATCCTGCTTCCGGAATCAGATACTGTTCCATATCTTTTTCATCAACAATCTCATACTCCAGATCTGCCGGAGGTTCCTCTTCATCCGCATCTTCGGTCTGGATCTCAGTCTGAAGATCTACCTGAATCTGCTTTTCAGATTCTTCCTCGGTCTGAACATCTGTCTCCTCCTCTGTTTCTGGCAGAGTGATTTCAGATTCTTCTACGACAGTTTCTGTCTCAGCAGTTGTTTCCGCAGCTGTTTCAGTCTCGGCAACCGTTTCTGTTTCCGCAACTGATTCAGACTGCTCTTCGGAAACGGTTTCACTTTGGACTTCATCTGTTTCGGTCTGGTTTTCCACCGGAACATCAACAACAGGCTCCTCTTCATTGTCTGCCGGTACCTCAATAGCTTCTGTCTGCTTTACCCCATCTTTGGTAAACTGGAGCATCAGATCTGCTGCCGGCATAACAAAAGAGATTTTTCCATCCTTGATGTCTTCTGTTGGCACGATTACATCTTCTGTAATTGCGTCAACTACAGCCACCTCCATATCGGTTTTGACTGTCATATCCACCTGTTCATTTTCTTCATAGAGGAGGATATCATAGGAATCCGCTGAAAGGTCAGCTTCCAGATGGCTTTCATCATAGCTGTATTCAACGCCTTCCATCTTCGGGAGATACAGAACATAAGGTTCGTAATCTTCCGTTTCCGGTGTTTCGCTTTCCTCTGCTTCCGACACCGTTGAGTCATTTTCGAGATCTGCCAGGTCTACAGTTGTTTCTGATGTGGTATCTGTATCACCTGCGGTATCCGATGCATAAACCGGAAAAACAGAAGAAGCAGACATCACAACAGCCATGGCTACAGACATGGCCTGTCTGAAAATCTTTTTTGATCTCATAATGAAATCTCCTTTCTTATTAATTTTTCAAGGTACGGTTAGGCAGAATAATAACCTTCTGTCTGGAAATAATATGTTATAAAAGAAAAAAAACAGCACTTCCAATTACAACAGGGATTATTGACTCGGTTATCTCGTTCCGTCTGGCTATAATATGTCAGAAGTAAAAAAAAACATCGGATTTTCATACAAGGATTTTCCACTATGAATTTTCCAGATATTTCTGCAAAAAACGAATCCCATTCAACATTCATTTTATGTAGCAAAAATATTTTAATGGAGGAAAAACATATGAGGAATGAAATCCAAAAGATGGAATCAAATGTATCCCTGCGGGACCATATGATCTGTTATCTTTATCAGAGCGGTGATCCCTGCCTGGTCCAACAAGCCAAACAGCTTGCAGTCCAAAGCAGTAAGTCCCATGTACTTCATATCATGAAGGCAAACTTTTCCTGCTTTGTACCAGAACATAAGGAGGATCTGTACCAATGCGGAATGGTTGGGGTTTTAAAGGCATTGGTTCATTATAATGGGACACGGCCTTTTCATGCGTACAGTAAAAATTATGTCATACATGAAATGTCCGAATATACTTATTATCTCCGAAATATTCCATCCGCTTATTTTGCCCGTTTAGAACGAAAAATATCTTCCACGGCAGATACGTTAAAAGCCAATGGTTGTCTGTTATGTGCAGAAGCGATTGCCATGTCCAGCGGCATCAATATTGAAATTGTCCAACGTGAACTGGCAGTAATGGCAAGAAAGCAGCTTGTATATCTTGATTCCATCGCAGGGATTTCAGATTCCCTTTATTCTTCCGATGTACTTGAAGAGGACATTCTTCTTGGAAATATAATATCTGAACAGATTATCGAGAAAATCCAGCAGCTTCCCGCTCCGCTGCCCCGGATACTCCTGCTGAAAATATTTTATGGTGTTACGTACAAAGAAATTGGAGAACGACTTGGAATAGAGCCGGGCCAAATATACAACTTATATCGTGCCGGAATAGAGTTGTTAAAAAAACAGATTAAAAAGATGCTTTGATATCAAGAAAAAAATCCTCCAGCAGTCAAATGCTGGAGGATCAATAAATTCACTGTTTCTAAATATCCTTATAATTTATATTCTTTATAAAGTTCCTCACGGTACGTTTCATCTTCAGATGCCTTCTCTGCATCCGAATAGCGTTTATTTTTCAGTAAAACCTTCATAAGTGAACCCAAACGATTTTCGCCTTCTTTTTTACCTTCTTTTTTACCTTCCTTTTTTCCATTTTCCTCCGCATAAGAAACCATATTTAACATATCAGCTACCTCCTTTTGACGGGCTGGTTTGTTAATTAATTTGCTTTCAGTGAAAAAGCTCCATGAATTTTTATCTACCAGAGAATACGCTACATCTTTTTCTCTTCCAAATTTTTTAATGTACAACACTCATGCTCTCATCAATCCATTTCTGTACCATTTTAGCACTTACATTAAGATAGTGGGCTATTTTATCAATTTTCATTCCATCCGCAGCCATGGATAAAGCTGAAGCTTTTGCTTTTTTCAGTTCTCCGCTTTCTATACCTTCACTATAAATCTGTTCCATCTCACGGCACATGAATTCCACCCCTTTCTGTGTTTCCTTCAATTCGTATACTCTGTCAGCAAGTATCTTACTGTGCATATCTTCTGCATTCTTACAGTGAAGATCATGCATCAGTCTGCCTAATTCTGTATCCTCTTGTTTCTTAGAATTTACATAAATAATATGAGCTTCATCCCTGAAATTTTCATTGACTTCTTCGATTTTCCTGTCTATATGATAAATTGGAAGTAAGACCTGTATTTTCCCTTTGTTTTTATTGTTCTTTTATGACCCTCATAAGTGTATTTATTGCTATTTCGCAGCCCTTTTTCCCATAATTTGTGTGAAATATAATGTCACGTTTGACATCTCCAATCGTACAGTCCCAAAGGACATAGTGTTTCAGAAATCCCGCTATGATGGCTTTGTCCGACAAATTACCATGTGCAAGGTCAAAAAGCCATAACTTCATTTCGTCATTATATCTCTCCATATATTCCCCTTATCCATGAAACAGTTTTTAATAGTATTTCCAGATTTTCTGCCAAAAATACAAAAGGACAGCTTGCGGGCTGTCCTTGTTTTGATCATCAAATCATCAATCTGCCTTTTTTACCAGACAGTCTTTCTGGTAAAACGAAATTCCATAGCAAAATACATCCTCATAATCCCCAGTAAAAGCTTCTGCATATTTCTTATCCCGGATCTGCTGTAAAGCCCGGTCACAGTCTTTTGACAGATGCTCCTTTGAACTGGAAATTTTTACTTCAAAAATCGCAGCCCGGTTGTGGATCCGGTCTAAAATTACAATGTCCGGTCTTCCGAGGCCGTATTCCTTATTGGATTCCAGCTTGTTACCAGCCCCCATAAGAATACCAGCAAGAAAAGCATGATAAAAGTCTTCTTTATAGTCATGGTAGCTGATCGTATTCCACAAAAGAATACGCATTTCTTTTGTAAGTGTTACAGTATCATTTCCCCAGATGGCCTGGAAAATTGCATCACGGTTCCAGGTTTTGACAGTATCCGCAAACCACCGTATAACTGTAGTCTCGAAAATTTCCTTAATTTCTGCATTTGGAATAATTAACGCCATTTCGTTTCCATCCAAACTATCAGATATACCTGGCAAACGAGCCTGTGTCAAATACCCCGTCATATAGAGAACACTCCAAAAATTGCTTTCCGAAGAATGCAGATAATCGTAGGTTAAATTTTCATCTATCCGTTCCCGGATATAGCCTCCAGCAAGTAAAATTTCCAGTTTTTCAGTAATGTTGCTATCCGCATAATCAATGAATGAACGGATAATATCATTACCGCTGGTATTTTTCCAATAACTGACAGGTTTTGCTTGTGGATTAGTACGCAAATCCCTGAGATAGTTCATCACATCCCATGGACAGTAAATGTCAAATTCGCCAAAATGATAGCCGTCATACCAGTTTTTCATACATTCGGCGTATTCCTTAGCATCTGCATCGGCCAGTATTTTGTCAACTTCCGCTTGTGTAAAACCAAAATATTCATCCAGTCCAGAATTATTGATTGTATCCGAAACAAAATTATTGGTTCCAGTAAAAATGCTTTCTTTCGCAACACGTAGGCAGCCTGTGATAACTGCAAATTTTAAGGATGTATTGTCCTTCAAAGCGGTACTCATGATGCCACGGATAACAGAAAGCATCTGGGAATAATAGCCATTGCTGCTGGCTTTGGCAATCGGGACATCGTATTCATCCATAAGAAGAATGACAGGTTTTCCATAATATGTTTCCATCAGGCGCATAAGCAGACTAACGGATCTAATAACCAAAGTTTCATCTGCTTCCCTTGTCTTCAGTTGTGCGAAAAGTTTCTTATCATCTTCATCAATTTCCAGGCTTTTTAACAGATAACTGTGCTTTTTATAAAGTTCCGAAATCTGGAAAACCAGCTGCTTATAGGCCTGTTTATAGTCAAGGCCATCCACATCTTTAAATGTCAGAAAAATGGTTGGCCAACGGTTCATCCAATAATCACACAAGTTTCCATTTCCGGAAATTTCCAGGTTTTCAAACAATTCCTCGCTTCTTTTCCCAATATCGAAAAAATCAGCAAGCATACTCATCCCAAGTGTTTTTCCAAACCTTCTTGGCCGTGTGATCAACGTTACTTTTGCCGGTCTTTCCTGTAGTAACACAGAAATTAAACCCGTTTTATCAATATAGTAATATCCGCCTTTTCTAATTTCCTCAAAGTCAGATATTCCAACCGGAATTCTAATATTCTTCATAAAAGTTCCTCCATAAAATATCAACAAGTGCCTGTGATATCTGTGATTATATGATACCACAGCACAGGCACTTTCTACAATGAATTATTTTATTACATCGAAATCATATTGACCCCAGGCATTTCTTTGAGCATACCGCAAATATCCGCATGGTCTACAGAAGCCAGTAAAATATGGTCATATCTCTCCTGCACCTCTTTGGACTGCAAAGTGTTCAAAAGGTTATGGATAGATTCTGTGTCCATAGATTCCAAACGGTCAAATACCAGGATCCTTGTACCGGAGATGCTGGAAATCATTTCCATAAGCGTAAATACTGCAAGCATACGCTCCCCGTCAGATAAAGATCTGATCGGAATGTAACTGGTATGGTTATGAGGGCAGCATACTACTTCCAGTCCGTTATCCCCCATCTGGAACGCAATTTCCGTATCTGGAAATACAGAACTAATGAATCCGTTTACGTGTTCATGGAACGGCTGCAACAGATAATTTAAGATTGTACAGGTAAGGATTCCCTTTCTGGGTTCAGTCTTTTTTACAAGGCTGCAGTAAAGTTCATACTGTGCCTTTACTTCTTCAAATTTCTGATAAGCTTCCCAGCACTTTTCCAGGACTGCCGACTGCTGGATATAAAGCTGGTACCGCTGGGCCTGTCTCTTAATCATTGTTACATCCGGAACAGGTGCCGGTTCGACCGGCTCTTTCGGGATTGATTTATTAAGTTCCTGAATACGGCGGTACAGCTGGACTTTCTGATTATATTTTTCAATCAGGCCACGCACCGCTTCTTTCTGCTCCAATACCTGCTTTAACTGGTTTTCAACATTATTCTTCTCCCCAGCCAGTCTCTGCATATTATTCTGTAGATCCTGCATGGCGGCAGCAATGTCCTCCTGTACCACAGTCTTGTCTGTGTGGCATACCAGTTTATTACATAACGGGCAAACGGTATTATTCAGGTTTTCCATCATCCTCTGAAAAGACTTGTAGGTTTCATTACTGGCAGCAATATTTCTTACCAGCATTTCAATGTTCTGTCGCAGGGTGTTCTCCATGTTCTGAAGATATTCCAGCTGTCCGGCCTTAGGAACCGGGCTCTTATCCATCTTATTGTAGGTATCAATCCACTCTTTTAAAGTGTTGATAGAACGCTGTCTTTCTGAAACACGCTGCTTATAGATTCCCCAGGCCTTTTCAATTTCCATTGCGGCCCCAATTTTCTTATTAGCTTCCGCAAGAAGGAACTGTGTATGTTTCACATCTGGCAACGGAAGGAATCCATCAAACATTGACCGTTTCTTCCATTCATCCATTTCCAGTCTTAGGTCATGTCGGATGCCAAATACCGTTTTATAGGCGGAAGCCACATTTTCAAGCAGAATAGGTGTTGGCGCTTCCGGGAACAAGCCGGCAAGAGCCTCTGTTTCTTCCGGTGTCAGCTCGGCAAGTTTGGATAGCTTGCTGAAATCCATCTTTACTGGAATAATTGACATCAGATATTTCGCAAAATCTGCCATATCCATAGCGGCAATGATTTCAGAAGACGTGGTTATGTCCAGCGCTGTCTGATTCCCATACATATGATCAGCCAGTAATTCATTGAATTTTTTCGCCGTCACTTTTTTTCCTGCGACCAGGCATTCAGACGGTTTTGTTTTTCTCATATAGAGAGAAGTACCATCTGCCAGTTCCACGGAAAGTTCCTTGATTCCCATAATCTTTACGCCGGAAACACCCCCTGTTTCCAAAAACTCCCACAGGGAGTCCTGATCCTCCGCTGTGAAAAATTTATTACTGGGAACCAGGACAGAAAGCAATGGTTTGTTCACAGAATTTCCTTTCAGCTCCACGACTTTTTTCGTAAAAGCCTTTTCCGTAACCTCATTCTGATTGACCCGGAAAGTATCTGGAAGATAATATTTTCTTGCAATTTCCACATTTCCCTCGATAATCCCGGAAACATACAGAATTTCATTCCCATGCCGGATAGGATCTGCCGGTAATTTTCCATTCAGCAAATAACGCAATGCCAGCTGAAAAGAAGTTTTTCCTTTCCCATTTTTACCAATCAGCATATTCAGCTTGGAAAGATTGTAGGTGCCGTCAGGGCATCCTTTAAAGTTTTTTACAGTGATTGATTCGATTTTCATTGTGATCCTCCTTAATTCATAATGATATTTTCAAAATTAATATGTCATTATGAGGTTGGAGGTTCTTTACTGTGTATGGCAGCCAAAAGGGCCACAGGTTCTTTACCCGTGACCCTTTTTTTAGTTTTCCGGAAAACTGAATCTCACTTTTCCATCTTTCATTTCAAGAATTGCAGAAAATGGTTTCTGCTTTTTACTGATAAACCCTTCCAGCATAGAAGAATGCCCTACAGCAAAAATCTGTTCTGCTGTCTCCGGTTCAATCTCACGTTCACTCAATTTATACGGGACTTCGGAACACTGGTTCTTACCACAGATCCATCCCCATTTTCCACGGACAACCGTCCCACCGCAGACCGGGCATCTCGCATATATATCCTTTGCAGTATTCTGTAAAGACTTCCGATGCTCAAAAGCCACCTTATAGTTCTCTTTCCCGTTCTCGTCTTCTTCCTTTTCAAGGACTAAGGTTGCTTCGAATGTAGTCCCATCCTTTTTGTGGAATCCGGATAAAGGTCCGAGCCTTTCCTTATTGAGCAGCGTCTTAACCTGGCTTTCCGTGAGCATCTTTCCGCCTATTTTACCAATCACAAAGTTGCAACCGTTTTTATGATCCGAACAGCCATATCCCCAGGCGAACTTCTGTAATGGGGAACCGCATACCGGACACATTAAATCTTTGGTTTCCCTTATGCTTTCAGGAAACTCAAAGGATATTGCACGATTCTTTAAAACCAAAACTGCATCAAACTTTGTTCCTTTTTTATTGGTAAATCCCTTGATCACGCCAGTGCGGTGTTTTGTCAGCAAATCCGACAGCTGTGATTCTGTTAAGCGTTTATGGGCTATTTCTCCAATAGAAAAACGGCAATCCGGGTATCCGCTGCACCCATAGCCAAAGCTTGTCTTACGGAGTGGTTTCCCGCAGAACGGACAAGGCAGCTTGGTTGTATTTTCTGTGTCATTAAACTGGTCAAATGAACTATCCATAACTTCCCTCACACTTTCATTCACATAATCAAGGATCTGTTTTCTGACATCCTCATACTTTTCTTCTCCCTCACGGATATGCTGCATATGCAGTTCCCACTGGGCAGAAAGAGCCGGATCCGTAATACTCTTGCCATCCAGATAATGGATATAAGCCAGCCCTTTCTCCGTCATGTAAAGGCCGCCTTTTTCTCTCTCCTCAATATATCCCGTCTGCAGCAGTTCACGGACAATTTCACCTCTTGAAGATGCCTGTCCGATACCGGCCACCTTTTTCATGATCGTCTTAAGTTCTGATTCCGGCATATACTTCTGTATATCTTCCATTGCTTTTAGCAATAAGGCCTGGGTAAATCTTGCCGGAGGCCGAGATACCACCTCATGAATTTCCTTTTTGGAAATATCCATCTGCTGCCCTTCGGTCACATCCGGAAGCTCATTCTCCTTGATTTTCGTATCAAAAATCCTGGTAAACCCATGGTCTACAATCTTGGAGCCTTTGCAGACAAATGTTTTTCCATCAACATCGAGAAAATATTTTCTTTTTTCTTCTGTAAGGTCTGGCAGAAAAATAGCAAGAAAATGTTTATATATCAATGTACAGATTTTCTGCTCCTCTGTCGTCATTTTAGAGTAATCCGGTGCCTTTCCTGTAGGAATCAGTGCATCATGGGATTTTTTTGCAACCTCTGCATCATTCACATACCGTTTGTTACCCCTTGCCTGGTTGATCGCTGCCAAAGAAATTCCGGAAGCTTCTGCTTTCAGTTCCGGGACTGCGGCAACGGCCTTTAACAGCGTTGGAAATTCTTTTGCCCTTTCAGAAGATACATACTTACCATCCGTTCGGGGGTAGGAAACAACTTTATGCTTTTCATACAGGGACTGGATAATGGCAAGTGTTTTCGTCAGGGAATACCCGTATTTCTGTCCGGCTTCATACTGAACATCAGAAAGCTTTAACAGCTGTGGCGGAGCCTTTTTTGTCAGCTTGCATTCTTTCTTTTTAACGGTTGCTTTATTTCCAAGGCTCTGCAGCAGACGTTCTGCATCCTCCTTTTTCTCAAAAATACCGTCCTCCCCCTCTTCATTTATATACGTTGCATTTAGAAGAGGATTTTTGGTGGTAACAGTCGGGAGGTAGGAACTCTTCTTTTGGAAATCCTCGATTGCCTTCCAGTTATCATACACCAGCTTAAGAGTTGGCGCTTTTACCCTTCCAACACGCATGGTTAAGTTCGTTTTTACCGTATATGCCACAGTCATGTTATGCCCAATCAGCCAGTCAAACTGAGCCCGAATCCAATAAGCCTGAGTCATTCCTACATCTCTGGGATTTTTGTGGAAATCCGTAAGATTTTTAAATGACTGCATAATACTTTCAGCAGTCAGGTCCTTCTCGAAAAAGCGTAAGGCCTTGTAGTGGTAAAGATTCAGTTTCTTCTCCAGAAGTGCATAGATTCCATTTCCTTCAACATCTGAATCCGTGCCCACGATAATCGCATCGTACTTTTCTTTCTTCAGTTTATCCTGAATGGATTTCACAATAGCAGGTTTAATCGATTTAACCTGAAAATCATCCGGGATCATGGGGAGCGGCAAATCTGCCCATTTCTGGTCTTTCCACTGTGGGTATTCTTTTGGCTCCAACAGCCCGCATACATGGCCGGCTAAGGAAATAAAATCAATTTTCCCTAGTGGGCTGCCCGCAAACTCATATACGCTTTTTACAGTCTGCATTGTTGAAGGTTTTTCAGCTATGTATAAATATCTCATCAGAAATCACCAATCCATTTCACATTTTGTACTTTAAGGATATGCAAATTATTCCTTACCAGCTTCTCCAGGAACTTTTTAACTTCTTTTTGCTCCGGCGTTACCGGCACATTATTTTTCAAAAACCATATGATGAAGTCAAAACATTTTGGAAAATTGGGAGCCAGAAGTCTTTTTGCTTCATCCATTGAAGGCCACCATTCTTCCACATCAAACTGGACATTCAGGATATTGTTCTGTAACTCCATGAATTTTTCCTTTGACAATTCTACCGGTTTTTTCTGGTCACAGATTACGAAATGCTGCAAAGCAATATTTTTCAATTCTTTATAGGCAGCAGTTCTTGACGAATCCGGATTTTTCAGCAGCAACGCCAGTATAAATCCCAGGCTGAATTTAACATTTGGCAGAAGGATCTGCTCGATTTCTTGTTTTGACGGAAGTACACCGGCGGGAATAAACATCATACCCTGTGCAATCTGATAAACATTTTCGTAATCAGCCATACTTAGCTGAATCACATTTTCCGGGATTTCCAAACCATTTTTAACGGTTATTGCAGATAATTCTTCGTCCACCAAATCCATTAGCTGCTCCCTTAGGGCTTCTCCATCTGCATTTTCTGGAATACATTCTTCTTTTTCCAGGAACCAGACAGCCATGGATAGAAAATGCGGTGAAGACACCAAAAGCTCTGCTTCATCATTATTTGGAATTCGAGCAGGCAATAATGTCAGCTTTGGCATTAAATCACAAAGTCTGTCATACTCCTGATAAGAAACAGTTATATTAGACATACAGGCCTCCTTAACATTATTTTTGCTTATAATATGTTAGATGTAAAAAATATTATTTGATTTTTATACAAGAAAAGACCGGCTTCATGCCGGCCTTTTCCAAACTTAAAAGATACCAAGGAATTTTTTACGTTCTGTCTCTGTTTCTGCTTCCGTCTCTGTTTCCTTCTCACTCTCTGTCTCCGGCTTCTGGATTTCTACCGGAGGATCTGTTTCTGTCGGGGAGGTGAACCTTTCAGAAATCGTTTCTGTTTCTGTCTCAGGTGAAACTTCAGTTTCTACCATAGTCTGTGAAGGAACGATATTCTCTACAATTCCTTCACTAATCGGAAGCAGGTCCTTCGGAATCAGGTCTGAAACAATGGTGTCAAAGATAGGTTTGATCGTCCAATCTGCATATTTGTCTGGGGCTGCTGCCTTTGTCGCAGTTCCAGTACTGGTTGCAGTTCCACCAGAAGCAGGGTCAGACGCATTTCCCTTGATCTGATTCACACGGTCCTGCAGAAGGCTCTTAAGCTTTTCCTTCATCTTCTGCTCATTCTGTAAAGACTGTTTCTTGATCTGGTCTTTTCTTTCGCTTTCCTGCTGTCTGCGTGTTTCCTCATTCGGATCCTCTGTTTCAGGTTCCGTCTGTTCCGGAGTTTCAGTTTCTGTCTGTCCAGGATTATTGGAATCTGTTTCACTCTGGGACGGAGAATTGGTCTGCGGCTCTGATTCCGGCTCTGTTCTCTTAAAGTTCCTTACATTGATTGTAAGAATTTTTGAGGATGCAGAATAGGTCTGTCCATCACATACGGTGGATGCCACCGCCCGGAAGCTGGCATTCTGTGTTTTTCCATCTTTGTTCTTCTTATTGTCATTTGAGAATGTGATGGAGCCAGCTTTTGTTGTAGTGAAAATTCCAGTTTCAGAAGTAACAGCTAAATGAACCGCTGAAATCTTATTTTTATCAACAGTAACGGTTTCACCTGGGGTAAATTCACCAAGTTCGGTCTCATTGCCATCCGCATCGGCAGTAAATACCTTAATCTTTGCTGCCCCGTCAAGCTCCGGAAGAACGATCTGCTGCAGGGTCACAAAGGATGGTGTTGTGATGGAGTAATCATATACATTTGCCTTAGAATATGCTGTCATTCCCAGTGAGTCAAGGACTACACTGAAGGTCTTTCCAAATTCCACTGCATTGCCGGTACTCTCGTTATAACTCTTACCATCATAAACAAGGGAAACAGCAGGAGTTACTACAGAAACGAAATTCACTTTGGAAGTTAATGCAGAGGAAACCGTATTCTCATACTCCCCTTCTGTTACTACAACATCTGTCGTGCAAGTATAACTAGAAACCGGTTCCTCAGTTTCCTTTAACTTTAAGATTGCAGTGAAACTTGCATTCATGCCCTCGTATGACTTGATTTTAGGGATAAATACAATTTTGGTGATACCGGCATATTCAGAAAGATCCATAGCCGCTGTAATTGGAAGCTGCTGCTCCCCTTCTTCTGTCGTAATCACGGCTGTACCACCTTCGAGGTAGGTGTTAGCACCAACATCTATCTTTTTCAGGTTCAATGCCGGATCTACAGTATACGTAATCTTGGAATCCACTTCCCCAAGATATTCTACGGATACATTTTGAGTGATCTCATCACCCGGAGTGGGTACATCAGGGGTCTGCTTCATAGAAACATTCACCTGGACAGATTTTACATTCAGGGATGCAGATCCGCTTTTTTCTACTGTTTCCTCAGCTTCCTCATATGCCACGCTGACAGGAGTTTCTTCGGAAACGCCTGCAGTAGCCTTCAAAGTAATGGAAATGGATTCTCCGTCTGCTAATACAACCCCAGTCTCATCCCCTTTAAAAATAAAACGGATTGCCTTAACCGAAGCACTGTCTACGCCGTCAGAGTAAGCTGTCCAGTCCCCATTTGCATTTTTATACTGCACATCAGCTCCGGCAGCTGAAACACCAGAAAGTTCTGTTCCCTCCGGAATATCATAGGACACAGTTGCAGAAGAAGCGTTTGCATCCTGAATCCCGGAAATGTTCAAGGTAATGGAATCACCGACTGTATAATATGCTTTATCGTATTCTGCTACCGGTTCCGTTGCTTCACTTTCCTTTTTCTCCGTTTCAGACTCGCTTTCTGTCTGCTGTTCAGACTCTGCATTTGTTTCCTCCTGAGTCTCACTCTGCGCTTCTCCCTGAGTTTCTGCTTCTGTCTGCGTTTCGCTTTCTGCCAGCTGTTCTGTTTCGACAGGCAGCGTCTCGCCTTCACTCTCAGAACCGTCTACCACAGTTTCGCCCTGAGTCTCTTCCGCAGCAGCCACATTGTATAAAATGGGGCTTGCTCCACAGATCAAGGACATCATAGCGCATACAGCACAGATAAACGGCCTAAAAAATTTTTTTACCATTTTTCTTCTCCTTTCAGAATCTGCTTATTGATACCGTTAAGAAACGTTACCCTTATTTACAATATGTCTTTTTTTAGTTTTTTCAGTAAAAAGGGGCATGAGCCAAGCCCATACCCCAAAATCATGCAATCATCTTTGATAGTAAGAAGCCGAAATTGGCAGCCTTACCGTACACTCTGGACGTGTCGCAAGATAAACACACATATGTACGAACTGCTCCATTTCAGTTGTTGGTTTTCTAAGGTTCGCCCATTGCCCCGAATGAGTTTCTACACAATCCGCTATATCCTGCCTTATGAACGCTGGTAATAAATCATTCCATTTTTCATGTGCAATAAACACCGACATCAGTTTTGGATGGTTCGGATCCTCATGTGTACCAGCTGGTACAATATTTTCAGCTCCATATACAAATCCATCGCACAAAAGCAAAGCAGACCGTATACAATCTCTTTCTGACATTTCAAATTTCCGCATATAATAATCCATTTTGAAAAGCATATTTGCTATTGTAAAAGACGATTTTGCAAGTAGAAGGATTATATTTTCCTTACCATTTGCTCTTTTCCTGAAATAGTATTCCGGCAGATACTGCATAACCGTTTGGGTAAAATTCAATATCCCGGAATCAGATGTTTCAAATGCAGCAAACTCCGTCTTTAATATACTTTGGATTTCATTCAGGTCATTCATAAAAAAGTTCCTCCTGTAATGTGATGCATTTCCCGTATCCTCAAAAAAATCGGACCGCAACAGAAAAATTGCAGTCCGCATACAAAGGAGGATTGGACAAGAAATACATCCATCAAAAATATGTTATTTTTTTAAATATTCAGGAATCCAAGCCAAACACAGCAATTTCGCTCTGTGTTTCCTGCTCAGTTTCTTCTAAAGGTGTCTCGTCTGGAATCTCCGTCACTGTTTCCGGCTGTATTTCGCTTTCTGACTCCGTCTGGGATTCTGATTGGGTTTCTTCTTGCACTTCTACGGATGGAGCCGTTGCATTATCATCTGCACCGGTAATTGTAGAAGCAAAGAAACTGATTCTGTCACCGTATTTTGCAGAATCAAATCCCAGGCCACGAAATGCAAACCATGTTTTCGGACCAATGTTTCCGTCTTTATCCATCATGTTCATTGCGCACTCTGTAATCTTAAGGGTTCCAACTGGATTCAGATTTTCATCAGCCACCAACAGATCACCCTCCTTGGTATAGCCATAAACAATACCAATAGCTTCACCAACGTTTGAAGAATAGAGGGAAACGGCAACACATTCGTTTGCTTCTATCTGTTTTCTCAGCCAGGACAGGTCTTTCAGCGAGTTTGTATTAATTCCCAGCCTTGAACTGTCAGTCCGGTCAATAAGCGGTGACCTCAGAGTCGCTGTTATGTCTCCCTTAGTTTTGGGCTGGGTATCAATTACGGCAGCCCTATAACAGTTTATTAATCCGCCTTTTGAAGGAAGGATCTTAGATAATAATTTTCCGGTTCCAGAATCTTCAAGGTAAATGGTATCCACAAAAGGAATTTTCAGGCAATGCACAAAGGTTAAAGGATTTTTGTATAAAAAGATTTCGTCCGAAGAATCAATCTTCCATGCATCCTCATTCTCTTTGTGTTCCAGTTCATAATGGACTCCGTCCCTGTAGCCATACGCATATACCGTTTCTGGAAATTTCACCCATCCAGTATAATTCCAAAAGCGGTAACCGGAAAGTGTCCTTACAACCGATCCGTAGCTCTTAGATGCATAATCATCCGGCCAGAAAATGATATCATCAATCTTGTATGGGGTAGAAAGTGATTCCCCATTTTTCTCATCATTGGTGCTGACCTGTTTGGTAAGGACAGAAGTCGCATCCGTAGGGGAAGTCTGAGTGATAAAAAGTTCCGCATAATCCGAAACTCCATCATAGTCAGAATCCGCATTCCACGGATCTGTCCCATGTTCTTCTTCCAGGGAATTGCTTAAGCCATCTTCATCAAAATCATCGTCTGGATGATCTTTCAGATAGCTCAGATAGGTTTTTATCGCAGAAGAATCCGGAGTGATCGGAACCTCTGTATTACCTTCCGGCTCTTTATAGAACAAAGGCGGAAGGTATATCAGGGCAGCCAGAGAACAAAGCACTATGCAAAAGGTCAAAGCAGCCCGTTTCCCTTTTGATAATCTCTGCCGCTCTGCTCTTCCATCAAGGGTATATCCTACCGTGATTTTTCTTTGTTCCTGTTTTTTTTTCTGATTTGTTTTTTCTGTAGTCCTCGCTCGCTCTTTTAACAGATTACTCATTCTGATTTTCCTTTCAGTTATCTCTGCAAAAAAATATGTTATATTCTTAATTTTTCAGCACACTCAGCTGGCTTTGCTGCGCATTTACAAATTTCCGGATAGTTACCGCCTTATCAAATTTCACGGCAACCGCATCCGGTATCGCTTGGACAACGGTGCCTTTCCCGAAAGTTTTATGCCAAACACGCATTCCGTTTCTCAGCTTTTCCCTCTTTTCAGGGCTGCTCGCATTACTATATTGTTTTTCACAAAACATTTCAGTTACAAACCTTGATTTTTCAGTATAATCGCTTTCCACATACGAAATATAAAGAATATCTTTCGCACGTGTCGCAGCAACATAGAACAGCCTGCGTTCTTCTTCGATATCAGCACTTTTCTTCACATTTTTTCCAGGAACGATTCCTTCATTAGCGCCTATCAGGAATACAGCGGGCCATTCTCTTCCCTTCGATTTATGCATTGTAGAGATTGTCACGCCCTTTTTGGTATTCTGCCGGTTAATCTCGTCTATACGCTGATTTGTCCTTCTGGCGAAAAACATCCATTCATCCATGTCAAGAATATTGTTCGTCTGAATATCGTCTTTGTAGGAATCAATTAGCCCGGTTAATTCCGATACGTCCATATTCCTGTACTTGGCATAATTGGCAAGGTATAGATTATATCCTCCCATTGTACACACCATCTCGATAAAAGTTTTCGGGTCGCTTCTGTCCATAAGCTGCAGATTCATAAAAAAGTCCCTTACCTGTGCCATTGCCTTTTTCTTTTTCCAAGGCTCCATGGGAGCGTCCTGAATACAATTCAAAACTGCCAGCCTATCTGGAGGACAGTTTCTCAAAGCATTTTCCGGGATGAAACGGTTAGGATGGTTAATCACCTGTATAAGGTCTTTCCAGTCCCCAGTTCCAGAAGCAAGCCTGTAATATGCCATCATATCCGCAAAAATCCAGTGTTTATAAGGGCTTGACAGTTTATCATCGCTATGGAAGGGGATTCCCTTCCGTGAAAGTGCCGCAGACAGAAGCACCGCCTGGTTATTATTCCGGTACAAAACTGCCATCTCCTCATAGGGCAAGTTTTCATGCATCGCCTTAAGATTACGTGCCACCTGGTTCAGCTCCATATTGGTATTCTTGCATCCAAAATGCTTTATGACACCCTCACTTGTACGGAATGGTTTGATATCTTTCGGAAAACGCTGCTGATTATGTTCGATCAGACGTTTTGCGTAATGGATAATGCTTGTGCAGGAACGGTAGTTGACATCCATGTTAATTTCCTTACAGCCAGGATACTGTCTCGAAAAGCCAAGCATGACTTCCGGCCTGGCCCCCCGGAACTTATAAATGGACTGGTCATCATCCCCGACTACGCAGATATTGGCGGTTCTCGGATCCCCTGCAAGCATATAAAGAATATCCCTCTGTAGAAAATTTGTATCCTGATATTCGTCAACAATCAGGTATTTGAACCTTTGCCTGTAGGCTTCCAAAACCTCTGGCTGGTCACAAAACAGCTGATAACAGAGTTTTAGCATATCATCATAGTCTATTTTCCCAGATTCCTGCTTACTCTGCTCATACAGATTATAAATTTTATGAAATTCCTCCGTAGGGCAGGTTTCTGCCTGGTAAGTATTCCAGTCACAGCCGTTGTTGTTGATCACAGAAATTTCACGCAGACAGGAATTGGTAAACTCCACATAGTCACGGATCTCCATGATCAGTTCCTCATTCCTTTTCAGGTATTCAACACCTTTGCGAATAATCATCCATTGGGATTCCGCTCCAAGAATGTTTCTCACATTCAGCTGGTATTCCGGTGCAATGACTGAATAGCAGAATGAATGGATGGTAGCAAATGTAACCCCCGCTGCCATTTCTGTATTCCCGGCCAGCTTATAAAACCGTTCTGCCATTTCAAGTGCTGCTGCCTTAGAAAATGTCAGGACAAGGATTTGGTCAGCCGGGATTCCCTGTCCAACCATATACTGTACCCGGCGTACAACAGTGGATGTTTTTCCACTTCCAGGACAGCTTATTAAAATCACCTGTCCATTGACTGTTGTCATAGCTTCTTTTTGTTGTTCAGATAACTGCATATTTCTCTCCTCCTTCGATCAGTAATCTCTTTCGTGTATAATATGTCATCCAGATTCTCTTTCTTGTCCAGGGCAGGGGGAAGCACGAAGTGCTGGGGGGGGAAATTTCCCCCTTGCTTTTTGTTCGAGAATCAGATCTTTTTTTGATCTCTAAACCTTATTTTTTCTCTTGCGATTTTTCATAAGTATAAAAGAAGTTGATATTTAATATATTTATATATATTTAGGAGCCCCCTCGGAGCCGCATTTTTAGGGCGTTTCCGGGCTCGAAATGTGACTTTTGGTACGGTTAAATGTGACTTTTGGTACGGGTTACTGTGACTTTTGGTACGGTGGATAACTTTTTTAGGGCTTCGAAGTGTGACGTTTAGTACGGTATAAAAGTGACGGATGGTACGGTGGATAACTCCTTTAACTGTGACTTTTGGTACGGTACGAAATGTGACAAATGGTACGGTGAAAAAGCACAAAAAAAGGCCTTGGTATTTTTCCTGGCATCACATACCGATAGCAGAATTCTTTGCAGATTTTTCCACAAGCAATAATTCCTGAGAACTTTTCTCACGAATAAAGAATTTGATTTTTTCAAATTTTCTGCCATTTTTAATCAATTCGTACTTGACCACGATATCAGTTAGGGCATTAATTTCATCACACGCAATATCCAATACCCTTCTGCGAAAATCCGGGAAGCGTTCATATGATTTTATATCATCCACCATAAGGAGATGTTTTAGTTCTTCAATAGCAAATATTTTGCTTTTTTGAAAGCCATACGATTTTAAAAGTTCGTACATACGGATAGAAAAAGCAGATTTCATGGACAAAATATTGCAAAGCTGATACTGTGTAAACTGGCCTCCAAGCGCAAAAAGATAAGGCACCAGGTCATCATCCAAAGTAACCGTTGCGATCCCGCTGCCTTTACAAAGTGTTACTTTTGACAGCCAGCCTACCAGTGTTTCTGACCCATCTTCCATTGTCAGCCACATGGATTTATCCCTCAGTCCTTTTAGTATTTTTTTTGCATTTGCATAATTTTTTCCGTTGTCATAATCAGCCCCACAAATTTCGCAATATTCCCTTATGTTGAATTTATATGTAAGCTGAAATAAATTTTGGGAATCCCGTGAGGAAGAAAGCGGCTTAATCATAGAGCAGATATATGCAATCGTTTTTTGTTCTGCCAGTGATAATTTATATCTGTTTTTTTGGATCAATTCATTCCCTTTTACCACGTAATATCCCTGTTTGGTGATAACATCTAAATCATTATTGTTCAATTTACTGTTTCCTTTGCAAATTTAGTTTTGGATAATATGTTTTTTTCGGGATTTTTAATCAGATTTTTATACAAGAATGAAAAAGCGGGCCGAATTCAGCCCGCAGTAGATAAAAACGATATGAAAAATGTTTCATTTGACAGATAAATACATTTTATTTCCTTCTTTTTTGCGATCCGCATTAGGATTTGCAAATTGGAAACCTAAATGCTCATAAATTGCATATACAAATCCCAGTGGAAGCTTACAGTCATTTTCCTGTTCTGCAAAAGGTATCGGTTCGACCCATATTTTAGAAATATTGCTGGCTTTAGCAAATTGTACAACATATTGCAAAAGTTCTTTCCCAATTTCCTTTTTTCTCTCGTTTGGCTTAACCAGGAACCAGGTAATAGTAAGAATATTTTCTTTTTGGGATCGTTGTATCATATTGTATTCGATTCGTCCAATTTTTTTGTTTTTCTGAAATCTTTGTACCTTTCTGCGTAGCCACCGTTCTCATAATTTACAAATAAAGAAGCGGGAAAGTCCCCTGGATCTTGTGTCCGTGGGGATGGGAGCGTCCGATACCTTTTAGGTGTCGAATAAATGTTCTTGTTTTCTTGCGGAATAATAGCTTTTGCAGTATAATATTATTATGATGATTCCAGCTATGAGATCGCACAGTGCGTTCCGCTCTACTGTCGGATCCGTTTTCCCTGAAACTGTAAAACGCTATATCGAAAACCAGAAAGGAACGTAATGAGTACCTTTACCTTATCCCTGAAACTGAATACCTCCGCTTCCGATGAAGCCGTCCTGATGGAGCGCTTCTACCAGGGATTCCTGATGTACAACCGTCTGGTATCCCATGCCAGGAAACGGCTGAGGGGACTCCGGCAGGACAAACGGTACCGGGCTGCCATGGACAACACCTACCGGAAAGGGGAACGGAAGAAAGAAGAACTTTCTGCCCTCCGTATGGAATACGGCCTGTCCGAATACCAGTTCCACAGCTGGATCTCCATACAGCAGAAAAAGCGGAAACGGTATATGGATTCCCTGACGGCACAGAAGATCGCCAGCACCGTATGGAAATCTGTGGAAGACGTCCTGTTCCGGAAAGGGAAGACCATCCACTTAAAAAAGCTGATGGACTTTACCTCCATGGAGGGGAAGAACAATGCCGCAGGCCTGCGGTTCCGGGATAAGAAGCTCCACTGGCTGGGACTCTGTATCCAGGTACGGCTCCATAAAAAAGACTGGTATGTACAGGAAGCCCTGCAGCATAAGGTAAAGTACTGCCGGATCGTCCGGAAACCGGTGGGGATCCGGTGGCATTTCTACCTCCAGGTGGTACTGGACGGCATCCCGCCACAGAAACACCGCTTTCTGGAAAACGGGGATGTGGGGATCGACCCGGGAGTGTCCACGGAGGCAGCCGTATCCGGGAACGGGTGCATCTTAACGGAACTGGCACCGGAAAGGCCGGGAACCCGCAAGGAGATCCGCCGCCTTCAGAGACGGATGGACCGTTCCCTGCGGGCAGCCAACCCGGGGAATTACCATGGGGACGGCACCCCGAAGAAACATAAGAAGTGGAAAAAGACCAGACATTATAAACAGGACCAGATGCGGCTGAAAACTTTAAGGAGAAGGAATGCGGATACGGTAAAACAGTCAGAGGAAGCCCTGGCAGACCGGATCCTGTGTGTCCACGGAACCGACATCCATACAGAAAAGATGGACTACCGGGCGCTGGCTGCCCGGGCAAAGGAAGACCGGGTCACGGAGGAAGGGAAACACCGTTCCAAAAAGAGGTTCGGTTCCTCCATTGCCGGGCACGCCCCGGCACGGTTCCTCTGTATCCTGAACCGGAAACTTTCCTATATCGGGAAGGAACTGCACCTGGTGGATACACGGAAGTACAGGGCCAGCCAGTTTGACCATGTGACCGGGGGTGTTTTTTGTCAAGCACTTTTCCCTAAAAAAAGCGTCAGAATTCCCTGTTTTTAGCGAGGGATTTTCCCTACCTTAGGCAGGACGTTTTATGCATCCTGACGCATGAGGGCATGCTCCATCCGGTAGCTTTTTCCCTCAAAGATTAGTAAATGGCCATGATGAACAAGTCTATCGATCATAGCAGCAGCCATCTGATCGTCTGTAAATATCCCTCCCCATTTGGAAAATTCCAGATTGGTTGTCAGTATCAGGCTTTTACTCTCATAACTGTCGGATATCACTCGAAATAGTAACTGGGAGCCGTCCTTGTCTACTGGCACATATCCCCACTCATCCAGAATCAGCAGATCCAAACTGCGTAAATCCCGGAGCAGCTTTTCCAGAGTCCCGTTTTTACGGGATTCCGCCAGTTTCAGAACCAGTTCTGTTACTGTATAAAACTTTGTTTTATATCCAAGATTACAGGCTTTCACACCAGCAGCGATTGCCATATGTGTTTTCCCTACTCCAACAGGACCGTATAGTACAAGATTCTTCTGCCCAGGCACAAATTCCAGTGATTCAAGCTCCTCCCTGCTAAAAGCAGGAGGAAGCTTGACATGCTGGTAACTGTATCCTTCAAAGGTTTTGTATGTTGGAAACCCTGCCCGTTTGATCAGACGTTTCCGGCGGTTTTTATCACGCAGGGTAAGCTCTTCATTCATGAGTTCCAGGATAAACTCCAGTTGTTTCTGGGTTCCCTTCTCCTGACAGACCTCGGAGATCTTTGAGGATAAAAACAGCTGTCTGCTGGCATTCAGGATCTGTGTACAGAGGTCTTCTTTCATTTTTGGTGTCATCATAATGCTTTGTTGCCTCCTTTCAGGAATGCTTCGTCATAGATCTCCAATGAGGGACCGGTCTCTGGCGGAGTACTGATCCCATATCCGGTGATCCGGGCAGCCAGTACTGATGCATCACAAATATTAATATTCCCTCTGGCACATGCCATTTCCATTGCAGAAGCAGCAGCCTGAAAGCCATACTGATTTGTAAGTTCGTTCATGATCCTCAGGCAATCCTTAAGTTTCTCTTTCGGCTGTGCATCCATGTATGTACGCAGGGCATCCGGGGTTTCCTGTCTGAGTCCACTGTTTCCCCATGCTCCAGAGTTTTTCATAAGGACAGCAAGAGTAGTCGTATAATCACTGACATCGCTCCTGTTGTCGCCAAATACACGTTTATGTGTGGTAATGACCTGTCCTCCTTCGGTAAGGATATCGACTGTGTGGGCATGAATTCCAACCAGTACCTTTTGATTGGCATTTTCAGGTCTTGTTGAATAAAAATGTTTTCCATCCATGCAGACTTTTCCATAACCATCTGCCTTCAGCCATTCATATCTGCATACATTAAAAGGTTTAGGTGGCAGCATCAGCAACGCTTTGCGGTCTTCCTCAAAGAGTTCACAGATCGGAACCTGTTTTTTATAGTGAAGCTCAGAAGCTTTCCGCTCGTGCTTTAAAAGCAGCTTATGATTATACTGGACAACATCTGAAAAATGCGGAACAGGCACAAAGAGGTTTGCCCTGTTATAATCCACCTTGCGTTCCACATTTCCCTTTTCCCATCCGGAGTAAGGGTTACAGAACCGGACACGGAAGTGGTAATGGGCACGAAAACGGGAAAAAAGTTCTGCTTCGTGGATCACATCACCGATCCTGCGTCCAACACCAGTAGCATTATCAAAGATAAGCAGTGGAGGTACACCTCCAATGAACTCAAAGATATCAACCAGCCCCTGACAGACGCACTCAGCCGTTTCACCGCCAAATACCTGACTGTATCCATCGTTGCTGTAAGGGAATGATAAGGTAAGATATTTCTTCCTGATCAGCTTTCCACTTTCATAGAAATCAGCTTCTCCAAAATCAACCTGGGCGGGGCCGGGATCCCATACCAGTTCAAGGTTTGCTTTTTCTGTCTGAACGGAGCGGCACTTTTTCAGATAGCGCTGGACAACACTGTAGCTGCCTGTATATCCCTGTTCTTCAACCAGGCGTTCATATATCCGCTGTGCAGTGTGATGTTGTTTGCGCCAGTGTTTTTTATCCTCATCAAGCCACTCCTGGATAACAGGCTTAAAAGGATCCAGCTTGGATGGTTGCGTCTGGACAACCGGCGGTACCGGGGAGAAGTCCTCCTGAGAAAGATATTTGCGGATCGTTTTAGGATCAGCACCAGTTTTCTTTGAAATTTCACTGATTCGGTATCCACAATTACTTAAATCTTTGATATGATTGATTTGGGACATAGTGTACATCTTCCTTTCCTCCTTTGAATAGATTGGTCTCTACACAAAGGATATCTGTATTGTGAAGGGGATACAATATGTCCCGCCTTTTTTGAGGAAAATCCCTTGCCGATTTCAGGGATTTTTGACGCTTTTTTCTGGTAATTTTAGTGTATCATAAACAGGGGGATATACCAAAGTTTCCCTTTCCACCAGATGGAAGGAAGTAGGCGGGCATCCCGTACAGCGGGACCTGTACAGTGCCTTCCTCCTTATGAACGCCGCCGGGGACGAACACCCGGATATCGCAAGATGTAACGATACCTTTGAAACATTCTTGAAATTCCACGATACCTGTATCTGTGAACTGAAAGAGGCCGGGATCAGCCGCCCTGCCACCTTTGGTCTTTAAATAGAAAAAGAGCCCCGGAGGGCTCCTGTAACTGTAAATATGGATCGGTAACTCATCAACCACGCAAACGGGTCCGGCTGGATCCGCAGCCCTTAAGTACACCGCCGGGTGTATGGGCTGGAAATCCTGTATGGCAGGGGTTATATACATTCCGGACAGACAGCTGGTTCAGGTGTTGATACCCTGTACGCCTTGGGACTCTGCCAGAATCTTATGTCTGACAGAGCAGTCAGAGCAAACTCTCTTCCTAGTAATTAAATAAATTCCAACGCTGCAGACAGGACTCGAACCTGCATACCCTTTCAGGTTGTCTGTTTTCAGGACAGATGCTCCACCAGCTGAGCGACTGCAGCAGAACGAAGTGTGAAGGAATCGAACCTCCGGATCCATAACAGATCAATGGATTAGCAATCCACCGCAATCGGCCTCTCTGCCAACACTTCATGAATCTCCCGATGTTAGGGCTAAAAACTCCTATCAGGAATCAACCCATGCAATTTCACGGTCCATAGCCGTGTGTCTTATATCCATTTGACTACAGGAGCATATGACGGATAAGGGGCTCGAACCCTCGTTTCCACCTTGAAAGGGTGGTGTCTTAACCAACTGGACCAATCCGTCTTAATCGGCAGGGTGGGACTCGAACCCACGTTGTTTCTTTGTGGCTGATTTACAGTCAGCTGCCTTCGCCGCTGGGCCACCTGCCGTTAATGGGACGGGCAGGTATCGAACCTGCGGCGCATGGATTTTCGGTCCATCGCTCTACCCTCTGAGCTACCGTCCCTCATTTCACTTAGGAAACCTGCTTCACAACAAGATCATCCATCTTCACGTTCCATAGAACAGAAAGAATCAACAAATTATCTATAGATGGAAGAGCTTGTCCGTTTTGCCACTTGCAGACTGCTGCCGCAGATATTCCACAAGCATCCTGAATTTGTTTGATTGTCATACCAGATTTTTTTCTCATATCCCGGATTTTATTTCCGGTTCCTTTCATATCGATTGTAACCATTAGAATTTTCTCCTTTTATATACTCAGTGTGGTGATCTATATTTTAACCAATCAGATATATAATCCGCTGTATCCGCCATGAGCATAAAAAATACCGCCTGTCACGAAAAATAACAGGCGGCTGAAAATTCTATATGCAGAAATTATATCAACGCTAAACCGTACTATTTTTCCCATGACGAATAAATCTCTGTTCAAATGCCAGTGACTTTTCAAAATATCGATATTCATATGAGAAAAATGAACTCATCTGCTTATTCATTGATATAATCTCCTTTCCTCTATAATTTTACTGATTTGCTTTTGCTTGACTATATATTACCAAATTGCTGCTGGAAAATCAATTCAACTTGTAGTTAAAATATCCTTGCTCCGGTTTCGTTTTGCATCTGCGTTGAGGAAGTGAACTCGGAAAAGCTTCCAGCCCTTGCAGATCCCCTAGAAGCATAATTATATCCGCAGCTACATACAACTTCCAGATAAATGTATCCTATTTTTCCATTTACGAAGCTCTGCATTTTCCTGCCACACATCGGGCAAATGTATACCGTTTTGATATCCATACACCTCCATCCCAATTATTTTCATTACGAATTGAAGATTATAAGCCAGCTGCCTTTAAGTTATGCATAGCAGACATTCTCATAAAGAAGTTGGTTCCACAATACAGAAAAATAAATTCGCTGGATTTGTTCTCAATATTCCACTTATCCCCAACATATATGCGCTTTAAATTCCCGCTGTTTCTAAACATTCCATCAAAACCAGTTGAACATCTGGCATAGTCTCCAGTTCCTTTTTGAGCGGCTCCATTCGGAACTGCTTCCGTACAAAATGAAGTTAAATTCAATTCCTGTAGGGAAATACAATCCTTAAACATTTCTCCGAACCCAATAACCTTGTTCGTAATAAAGTGAGAAACGTCTATTTCAATTAAAGAGCTACAGGCTTCGAACATCTGGCACATATAGATAGCAGATCGTGTATTCCATTTAGAGACATCTATATATTTTAACAACCTGCACGAATGGAACATTGCATTAAAATTATTTACATTCTCCACATTCCAATTCGATACATCCAGGTTTTCCAAGGATATGCACTGGCAGAACATATGATCCGCAGTTCTTAAGTTGGAAACATCCCATTTTGATACATCTATATATTTCAGGCTTCCGCAACCATAAAACATATCTGACATATCCCTGACATTAGATACGTTCAAGTTTGACAGATTTATATTTTTTAAAGGACCATCATGACTGTATGAAATGCCATAGCTGAACATACAGCTCATGTTCCACACGTTTCCAGTGTTCCAGGTTTCCAGCCCCCGGATTGTTTCCAGTTGCTTGCAGCAGTAGAACATATAGCTCATAGTCCGCACTTTAGAAGTATTCCATCCTGTTACGTCCAATTCTTGCAATTCATAACAGGCAGCGAACATTCCGCTCATGTTTCTCACATTGGAAAAGTTTAATGTGTTTAATCCCTTTATTTCCTTTAATCTAGGACAGGATCCGAACATACTCTCAGCACTTTGGCTTGGAGCCGTATTCAAATAGGTAACATCTATATATTCTATATTTGGTAGGTCAAAGAAAAGGAAACTGGCATCATAACAATCTACATATGCACCATGTTTCGATCCTATATACAGAGTATCCTTATCCATCCATCCGACAACAGCTTTGTTCCCTTGCATGGATAGATCCGTGGTTTTATTATTATAACTTTATTGGTAAATATAATTTTTCTGGGATTTTTCTTCTTTATATAATCACTTAACATGGAACTATTCAGACCAGGCTGATTTTTTATAGAAATCTCATATTTATAAATACTTCTATTGGTTTGAATAGTTACTACAGACTTTCCAACCTTTTTGGGGAGAATTGTATATGTGTTTCCGCTTTTTTCTTTTATGCTGATATTTTTGTTGGACCGATTGATTTCTTTTACTTTTACCGATGCATCTACTTTTATATCAACAGAGTTGTTCTGATACACCGTCATTTCTTTTTCTATTATTTTCTTCTTCCGAACTACTATACTATACCGATAATTATTCTTATTGGTATAGACCGTAACCATTCCTTTTCCCGGTCTGCCAGAACAAATGGTATACTTATTTACTCCGCATTTTTTTATTCGGAAACTTTTATTGGATTTTTCGATCTTTTTTACTTTAAGTTTGGGGTTTAGTTGAATTGTTAATTTCTCGTTCTGGTATATCTTTTTTGTCTGAGTGCCAGCGTGAACAATAGTCATATTGCAGAGGACACATATAAGAATTGCCCAAAAATATAATATTTTTCTGATTTTTCTCAAAATACGGTATTCCCCCTTTTACAATTTTTATAAATATGTATTTTTTTGTGGGAAATAGTATTCCAAAAGTACAAAAATGGACATAAAGAAAACCGTCCAAATGGGCGGTTTTCAAAAAATACTATATCATATTTACTCAGGCTTTATCAAAAACGGACATATCCGGAGTCATAAACCAACTGCATTTATTATCAGATACTGCCTTTTGGGGTTTCTTTTTACCTATTGGTTTAAGCGATTTTTCATCACTTATTGTTTTAATTGACTTTTTATTTTCAACAGCGACATCATCAGGTTTCTCTTCCTTTCTTACCATTTCCAGGATCATGTCCATGTAATATCCGGAAAGGGTAGTATCAATTTCTTCTGTAGTGCTAATGGCAGCAGTAAGATTTTTCATTTCCTGCTCCCTATGCATCTTAAATTTATAGATCATTTTTACCAATGCTTTATCCTTAAAAATACGTGCGATATTCTCTTTAAAAAAGAGAATATCGTCAGAAGAAAGGTAAGCTGATAAATACGTAATATCTTCCAGGAAACGCTTCTGGTCATCTGGATAATATGGACAATGTACATTTTCGGGAGGTGCAAATTCCTTTCTACGAAAATCCTTTTTATCCGTTTTTTCCGGCTTAATAGCTTGTACGATTTTTACAAGATTATCATACGGAACCATTCCGTTTACAGCGATCATAGAATCTTTTGTCACGTTTCCAGAAGAACGCTGGCTTTCAACAATTTTGGTTATCTCATCAAGCGAAAAACCTCTTTTCTTTTTTCCATTACGTACTTTTGTTAAAAATGAAACAGATAACGCAGCTTTTCTCTCGAATTGCGTATCCGTCCGATTTCCTTTACAGGAATCCGTCAATTTCATCAAAGTAGAAAAATCAGGCTGCTCGACAGACATATATTCATTTTGTTGGTCTTTTACTATTGAATACATATAAGTTCCTCTCTCAGATTAATTGTTCTAATCTTCCTCTCACAATACCAGATAGTTTTTCGGGTAAATTTAATGGAGCTTTATCCAGATAAAATTTTCTTATCACATCAATCTTCAAATCCCATTCTTTTTTAGAAAGCTGATGATATGTGTGAAGAAGCTCAACAATCACTTTATTCTCAAAATAATCCTGGCATTTCTTTCGCACTGCTTTAATCTTGGCAGCATCCATTCCATAGAGATAGGATGCCAGATCCTCCAGATACTCATCATAGGAAATTATTGCAGCGCTTTCTTTCTGTAAGGTTTCCAAAACCATTTTTTCATCAATGCCTTTTTTATTCGTTCCCTTGAAACAGAAGGTATCTCCCTTGGCACCGGGAAATTTTGTATTTGTTTCAATCAGTTCCGCCATCGTTACCTTACTGTCAGGTGATTTATGAACAAACATGGTTTCCAAAAATTCTTGTGGCAAATAAGTTTTTCGATTTCCTGTTGTTATCCGGCTTAAAGAAGAAACACTAATCCCACAATCTTTAGCAAACTGTTTCATATTTCTTTGACCTTTCATGGAGAAAATAAGGCTTTTGAATTCATTGCACGCTTTCTGAATGTCAGTCTCTTCTGCCATTCCATCATCTTCATGTTCTGATTGTATAGCCCTTATTTTTACAGATGTTCCATTTTCAGCAAGAACCATACCGTTTGCTTTAAATAGCTGTTCCATAGTCACCTTGCAGGCCGGATCCCGATGCTCATACAGGCAAATCAACTGTTCAAGCAGAAGCGGGCGCTTTCTGCTGTTCTGAATGACCCTGTATATTGCTGTCGTACTGATTTTGCAATCATACGCATAACGTTCCACAGTACGTTTTTTTCCTTTCATGCACTCAATCAGGTTTGCCATTTTTTTCTGATCAAGCGGGGCCACGATTCCATAATCGCAATTTGTTAAGCTTCTCCAAAATTTCATTTCCCGATATTCATGTCTTTTCATAGGTTTCTCCTTAATAATCACATAATAAATCTACCAATACAGTATGCAGTTCCTGGATCCTTTTATCAATTAATGGAACATTTTCCATACTTGGATCCTTCAAATACTGAAGTAATTCCTGTGTTTTTACTCCATAATCTTCCACTGCATCCTTATGAAAAATATTAAGCATTCTTACAAGTGTTTTCTCTTTATAGATCGTATACAATCTTTTTTTCACTTCATAAATTTGCTTTTTTTCCAGAGTTGTCGCAAAAAAAATGACGTCATCCAGATACTCAAGAAATTTCTCATCCTCTTTTTCCTTCTCCGTCATAGAACTTTCGATTTTATTATATGCTGCTGCATAGTCAAACTGCCTATCGTTTGTTTTCTCTGCGACATTTAAACAGGTTTGCTTCAGGAAATGCCGGTGAGCAGCTATGGCATAATCCTTTTTTATCATTCCAAGAGATGCATATACGGCATCCCTTGTGATTCCGCTGGCTGGATCACCGTTATCAGCCAACGCATCAGCCAATCGCTTAACCCCTCTCCAGTCATTATATTTCTTGGTTTTCTCATTGCGGATATAACCTTGAAATACTCTAGGGGAATATCCACATTTCATAGCAAATTTGTCAAGTGCCATATTGCCCCGGCTCTGCAGGATTACATTTCCCAAGAGCGAATAGTCTTCCTCCATTATTTTTAAATACTCGTCCATATAAAGTTCCTCCATGATTTTGATAAATCCATGAGAAATAACTATATAATATTCATCTCCTCCCCTGTATTCTCAAATGGATTTCATTTCTAATATGTTAGTGAAAGCACAAAAAAAGTGGAGGAACACGTCCTCCACAAATACACTACTTATTAGACTGGATAGGCCATTCACCAGAATCTAAATTCTTTACAGAATCAACCGTTCTAGTACTGGACAAATAAAGCCGGTAGCTGATGCCATTCTCGGAAATCACATCAATAGCGTTCTCTTCTGCCTGATATTCTGCACTTTTTATTTTGCCAGCTTCAAGTGTATCAAGCGTCAAAAGAATATATTTTATGTTCCGTTCTCCCGGATCTGTTCCAAGTGCCTTTGCAATGGCATTCGTATTGCTTGCAGAAACTTCATTCCGGTTTGTATCTTGCACAAAGTCATCAACCCTGCCTGTAATTTTCCCGTGGCTTCCCAGGCTTACAGCCATGGTCAGCGCAATAGCTGCCCAAATTGCTTTATACATAAATACCCTCAATCCATTTATTTCCGAACCTTTGTTGCCGCCAGATATTCCCTAAGGTTTCTCGCTTCTATAGCTGTAAGCTCTCTATTGTCAAATGAACCTACAGCCGGAGAATCACAGTCAAAGAAATAGTTGTTTCTTACATCTCGAAGCTGTGTCAATGATAATGGTAAGGTAAGAACTTGTTCATCTCTGTTGACAAGAGCATAGACAATAGTCTTTATCACCTCTATATCCTGTGTTCTGCCAATTTCCTTTTCATAAAGAACAGCCCTTGGTTCCCTATTTGCTCCAATAACATCATCACATGGGTCAAATTTTCTCTTTACAAGATACTGGAAAAGAACAAACTCCCCATTTTCCAGTCCCACCCTGAAAGCAAGATGCCAGGGCTCCCTTGGCTCCAGGAATAACTTCTCAGGCTCCATGAACACTTTCCCATTTTCCATCCTTGAAGAAGTTTCAAACACCGGTAACAGCCAGACATCAAACTCTTCATACAGATCAATCAATGGTTTATATTTATGTTTGATGTCTACATATAAAAAATCAGAAAAATTATTACAGCAAGCGAGAAATGCGTGTGCAATATCCCCCTCTGCTCCTCCACGTTTCAGTGATTCTCCTACCTGTTTACATGGTATTGAATTACCATTATATTCCCAACATTCCTCAGAAAACTCATAAAGATATACCTTATTATCTTTATCAATTTTTTCGATAGAGCTAACTTCCAGGTGACGGATTTCACTGTTTTCTATTTGTGATTCTGCATCTCCATCTCCAACCCAAGCCAGTGAAATCGTGTATCTATTGCCTTTATCTGTACCTTTGTATGTTAAAGGTGCAAACGGAGTCTCTTCATACGCATCAAGAAATCTATCACAATCCTCTTGTGAAATAGTAAATCTGGAAGCATCAACACCAATTTCCTCAGCTGCAGCCCTCAGACCTTCTTCACCCTCGCTTAAAATAGATTCAAGAATATCAGCTTTATCTCTTAAAAAAGTTGCATAATTGTACAAAGGTTTAGAAGGGCTTTTCGTTTCATTTCCTTTAATATCAATAATTTTACTCATTTTAGTCTCCTTATATTTTACCAGTTTTTTCCGTTTTCAGTCAAGTTAGTTTACAATTCGTCTAAGCCGCCACCTGCTTGAATCTTCATAATTGCATCAGCATTATCAATGCCGTTTCCAATTACCGTAATTTCATTTAACCAATAGGGGATATCCTCACGAAAACCATTTGCCTTAGGGGAAAGCCATTTGATATACCATCCAAACTCTTTTCCATGCAAACCATATTGGACAATTCCAATACAATCGCCCCAATCCTCTTTTACCAGATCATTTTCCCAGATACCATTATGAGCCTTATCCAGTAATTCAGAATACTGGCAGCAGGTTTCAGGAATTATTTCCGCATATTCCCAATCTTCATAGCTTTCATAGTGGTATATAAGATGTTCTATTTTGTCCAATATATGGATCCGCCGCTGATAATGGCCTGTTACCCACTCTCCATTTTTCTTTCTTTTTCCTTTGCATAAAAATTCACGCACAAAATCTCACCTCCCTGCTCTTTTTTTTAATATGTTAGATTCTTGAAATGTCAGCAATCAAGAAAAGATACGGCGGTGTTATGGTGCAGATATGACATTTCACCAAAAGCCAGAAATATTTCACCGGCTTTTCTAAGACCATATATTAAGTTGCTGATTTTCCAGACTGCCAAAATTCATCCACAACACTTCCTGTTTGTTTGAAAGCCCTTGGGTTAGGGACTTATGTTTTTCGGTATGCCACCCCTTAAGCAAAGTATTATATACCTCGTTATCATATCCACTGATAATGGCTGGACCGGAATGTTGGCTTAAAGCTTCCAACAGCTGAATATGCTCTTCCACGGACATCTCTTTCTTATACTGTTTTCCTCCCGTCCTTGTTTGAAGCAGATATGGTGGATCACAATAGATTAAAACATTTGAGAAATTAAATCGCCTGATAAGCTTGACTGCCGACACATTTTCGATCTGGACACCTCGGAGGCGTTCTGCTGCCTGAAGAAGTCTTTCAGGCAACTGCACCCAGTCATTGGCTGCATATGCTTTATCTCTTCCCTGTACATCGTTTTTCCATCCCACTTTTACTCCGGATGAACGATAACCATATCCCATGTTGCACTTTATGGCAAAATTTGCGGCCTTTTCAAAATCATCGCCAGGAATTTTCGTATATGCTTCGTCATACACCTGTCTTGAATATGGAGTATAATACAAAATATGTGCCAGTTTTTCCGGATCCTTTTGGATACAAGAAAAGAAATTTACTACATCCCCATCCAAATCATTAACTGTTTCTATATTGGAACGTTCTTTTGAGAATAATACAGCCCCACTCCCGAAGAAGGGTTCAAGATAGCTTTTATGTTCCGGGAAATAAGAAATGATCCAGTCAGCAAGTCTCCATTTTGCTCCTGCATACCGGATAAGAGCCTTTTTATTCTTCATTATCATCTTCCTTTTTCCATACATCTGAATTTCCAAGTGCAATTCCATCCAATGTATCGCCCTCTGCTGGGATCAGATAATAAAGCCTTCCGTCAATCTTTCTTTTTTCAATTCTGGACAAATCCGTAAGCTCTGTACGAATGGTTCCGCTGTCCGTTTCAATGGTTACTTTCGAAGAAACCAGATTATTCACAGAGAAATCGCACCCCTCATATCCTTTGATTGCCTCTTCTACCTTACTTCTGTCTGCCCCATCACATTTTGCAATTACTTCTGCAATTTCATTCTGGTTCAGCTTTACGTCCTCACCAGACAGGGACATATCAATTATTTTCTCGGAAAAAAAGTCATATATGTTACGCACAACAGAATATGGTACTTTTGAATCAAAAGAATCATTCAATATGTTGTGAAAACCGTTTATTTGCTGCTCCGGTGTTAATGGCGGTTTTACCCCAAATAAGCCAGCAGTAACATCTTCTACCCTGGAAAGATTCTTCACGCTTTTCACATAAATAGCTGCATGGTCAATATCCGTATGACCTTCACTCAATGTTGGATACAAATATGCACAATATGGATCTTTCAAAACTCGCTCCAAACCCTTAAGCGCAAATTCATTTTTAGGCTTATCAAATAGAATCTCTGGCTTGGTAAGTGAACAGGGCTGAATCATCATAAGGACAAAAGAATATACTTCTTCGCTGTCATCAGATATCTTTGGAATATCCCATCTTCCAAAGGCAAAGAAAATACAGTAATTATCTTCTATGGATAAAGTATCTCTTACCTTTTGGGCAATTTCTTCTAATTCCTCCAGGTTCTCCAGTGCATTGTCTCTGGGGGCTGCCAGCAGGTTTTCTCGGGTCGTTATCTCAGATACGGTGCTTCCCAGTTTTCCACTGACACCCTTTTTCATAAAGTTACAATACTGGGACAGCTGGCTCTCTTCCAATGAGTAAAAATTTTTCGGCTTTTGGAATATGATATCATCAGTTTTGGTATCAACATAGCAGGTAACACATTTGATTATTGAATTATCATTTGCACGTGATACAATTTTTTTAATTAGTGCAATATCTTTTTTTATCATCCTGTATACCTCCGGTATTTTTGTTTAATATGTTAGTTTCCCGCAAAATAATCCAGTTTTCATACAAGGAATATTCTTGTATGGAAAGCTACTTTGTTTTAGGAAAACGAACATATTAGAAAAAAACAGACAGGAGAAATGCTTCATGGTTCAGTTATTCACTTTTTTCATAGCACAGGTGATCTTTTTGCCTGTATATTTGCAGACAACTGATATTTGTACCGAAGGTAAGGCAACGAAAGTACAAAGGTTCCTCTATATTTTAATATCTCCGTTTTCGGCATACATCTATATAAATCTACTGTTTATGATTCTCTCCGTATGCCTTCCTTCCGATATATTTAACCATTTTATATCAACTTCAGATATCCTCATTATTTTAATGTCATTTTTATTTGTCCATATATACAACCGATTAAGCATGGAGATTGAGGATTGGAGCAAAACATACTACGCTTCCATATATTTCAGTTTTTTCCTTCTGGAAACAGCATTTAGTTGTGTATATAACACATTACTGGGATCCGTAATATTCAACATAGCGGTTCCTGTTTTGGTTATTTCATTATACCGGAAACTGATTATCCCATTATTCCAGCAAATTAAGGCCAGGCCGATGGTAGAGGCCTCCCCTTCACTCTTTGTTTTACCTGCCATTGCAGAATTATTTTTTATATATAGAAGCGGAGTTACCATATATCTTGCTGCCGCAGCTCCGGATTTATCGCAGGACAGTATTTCAGCAAATGTAATTTTGACTGCATTTGCCTACATTTTGATCAGCTTCATATTTTTAAGCACTATAACTCTTTTAAAAAATATTGTAAATGAACAGAATATAAAAATCGAATCAGAGAAAAATGTCACTTTAACCACAGATATGATTAAAGCGTTGGTAAAAACAATAGATGCCAAAGATCCATATACAAACGGTCATTCAGTCCGGGTTGCAGAATATTCCAAAATGATTGCAGAACAGGAATATTCGGATACGCAAAAAATACAAAACATACACAACATTGCTCTGTTACATGATATTGGAAAAATAGCAATACCGGACGATATTATCAATAAACCCGGAAAACTAACAGATGAAGAATACAACCTGATTAAGGCACATACCATTACAGGTGCGCAGATTCTATCCGAAATATCCTCCTACCCGGATCTTATCAATGGAGCAAAATACCATCATGAACGATATGACGGAAGAGGTTATCCATGTGGGTTAAAAGGTGAAGAAATCCCGGAAATTGCTGCCATAATAGGTGTTGCAGATGCTTACGATGCCATGACCTCCAATCGCAGCTACAGAAAGATGCTTCCACAAGATGTTGTTAGAAATGAAATATCAAAAGGGCTCGGCACACAATTTCACCCAAAATGGGGAAAAATCATGCTCCAACTGATCGACCAGGACACATCCTATACAATGCATCAATAGTTTTACCGCAGCCCTCATAAGTGGGCTGCCAAATGAAAAACCCGTACCATTTGCAGTACGGGCTTTTCTCTTTCATAATTTTTGAAGCGTTATTTGCGCCACCACCACCACCATAATCCTAAAGTATCTACAGGCCAAAACATAATGGGTCACCTCCTCTCCCAATAATATATTGCGCAGTTTACGTCTTCCATGCGCTTATCTATAATATGTCATTTTGCTTTGTCAATCGAACGTGTATAATCCTCAAATCTTTTGCATACCTGGAATGTACATCTGGAATTCACCCATCTTTGAAGTTTCTTTAGAGGATCGCTTCTTTTTAGCTTATACTTATCGTAAATCATAACATAAGGACTATATCCAAGATCCCTCAAAATATATATCCTTTCCAAATCCTGCTCAAAAGATGTATCAAATCCACACAGGACATATACTGTCATTTTTCTGTAATCCCATCCGGTGGCCTCCTTAAACTGTTGAAATTTTGGAACAATTATATCTTTTTCTTCATAGCGGTCCCATGCAAAATGTATTTGTTTTATTTTCATTCGTTGCAAAGCATTTATTTTTTCAGGTGTCATAATCCGGATGTCGCATCCTTGCGAAAAGTCAATCCAGGCTTTACTATCAATTAATTGCTGTGATAACTCTTCCCATTCTTTGCACGCAAATAGGTTTGGATCTAACAATACAATATTCTTCTGTCCATTCCAAAAGCTGCTTAAGTCAGCAACTTTTCTTGATTTTTTTCCTTCTTTTTCAGCTACAATGCAGAAATCACACCCTCTTGGACAGCCACGGGTGAGAAAACCGTAAGCAGTGTCAGCAAACTGGGGATAAATTGAATAATCTGGAAAAGAATCCTCTATTTCTTTCGGCAGAGGTTCTCCACCTGATGGGAAATAGTACCCGGTTCCCCCCTTTATTATTTTTTTGCCATTAATTGGATGCTCATAATCTGGAGTATACGAAAATACTTTACTCATATATACTATGTCTGGAATCGTTATCCAATCAAGAAGAGGGTCGTACCACTCCACTTCATCCCCCAAACTTTTATGATATGCAGAAATTTTCATAAGTGGTAAATTAGGGAAATTGTGTCCATCCACGTCAATCAAACGAATTCTCATTTTTATGCTTTTTCCTCCAGCTTATATTTACACTCGTTCCCTTTTAGAAGCAATCCTGGTTGGAAGCAATGATGCTCCTAGAGCATTGTGTGTTTCAGATGAACTACGTCCCCTCCCCGAAGTCATTACCTGGCAGCAGGATACAAACGGACAATATAGCGGATACATAGTTTCAGAAGTAGCCGTTCCTTTGCAAGCTTCCGTCCAATGCCATTCAGTTCGATTATTGGCCATTTCTTCCTCCAATCTCAGGTATCCAATCCTCTTCCTGCAATCTTATAAGGCCTTCTGGAACACACTCTTTTAACGCAGAATCCTTTGCAAGAGCCATATCAATAATATAGAAGTCTGAACCGTTCTGCATAATATCAATGCTCCATTGCCCTGATAAACGAATGTCCTGCAACATATTTTGTATTTTTTTACATACCAGGTCTTTGTTTGAAACATACTGTTTCATTAGCTCTTTCTCACAAGCAGAATAAATAATATAATCATGAACCTTATCTGGATTATTAGAGTCCTCGGACTGTCCAAACCTTTGTTTCATAAGTTCTGGTTTCCAATATGGACTAATCCCAAGAATCTCATCTGTATCGAAATCAACAAACACCCGGTATTCTGGTCGCAATGGTAGTCCATAATAAATTTCCTGTGTTCCGGGCTGTGGCGGAATATATTCCCTTACAACCCACTCCGTCGTCGTGGACATACCGTAAATAACAGGCTGGTTTCTGCCGCTAAGATCATAGTGCGCATGACAAAGTGCCTGATAGTGAATAAAAAGCAGATATTCCCCTAGTTCATTAACTTCTCTTTCCCCCACTACATGGGCATTCCGAAAATCAAATTTGCTGGAATAGGTTCCTGTTTTTATGAAATACTCCTTCTGCGGATCCAATTCAAATGCTTTATAACAAAATTCATCAACGATTCTCAATGTAGCAGGTGTCAATTCCATATACTCTAATCGTGTAAGCTGCAATAAAGGTAGTGGAACTTTTAATATTTTGGTGGCAGGGACTTTAAAAAAATCCTGTTTTTTTACTGCTTCTATAAGTGGCGGTAACCAGTTTCCCATACTATTTGCATTTCTATCAATAATTTTATATGTAATAGGATCCAAATCCAAAATATCCAGTCCCTGACGGAATGATCCATATAATTGCTTTTTTAATTGCATATTTTGAGTTTCCAGGTAAGATTTATACTCATACAAAAGTACACCTGCTGCCCCTTCTGAAATGTCTCTCTTAAAAAGATAGCCAGTCAATTCCGGACGGTACGCTTTCGGAATTTTATCCAAATCTTCCTGGGAGACAGGAACATATTCCTCTGGGAGAATATCAAAAGTTTCCAAATGAGCATCTTTTCCGTCCCATGCATATATAATCGAACAATCTAACAATTCAGCAACAATCCTTTTAGCAATGGCATCTATATCACCTTGTTCTGCTGTAATATCAGAAATAAGCCGTTTCTTTTTCTCCTCAACAATTTGTTTCGCATTAATAGCAAAAAAATTGTCACTGAGCATTTTTTTACCCAACACATGGTTCTTGTATGATTCCTCAAATTTTATTAAAGCTTCTGGATTTATTTTAAGGAACTCCGCTATTTCATCTTTTGATAACAATACTTTTTTAGCTTTTTTTCCAAAAATATTTTTTAAATCAAACATCTACCCACTTCCTTTCTTTCTACTAATATGTTAGAAAGGAAAAAATAAGCCTGATTCTCATACAAGAAACCAGGCTCAAATCGATTATTCTCTTTTATCACAACAACTATCTTTCAGAATACATCCAATAGTCAGCACATAGTATTTCTTTCAGTCCTTTGTTCCCCATTCCTGTATTCTTTACCATTCAAAATCTGAATTGCTCTTTTTATGTGTTCTGGCAATATTCCTCCATGTGGGCTATAATATGACGTTTGAATCCACGATTTTTCCAAACCATAATTTTTCCAATTGCAATTTTCGTCATCCAAAATAACAAAGCTTTCAGGTTGGTATTTTTTTATCCAATTTTCCACTTCAGCAGCTCTGCCAGTCCCATACAGTAACTCAAAGTTTGCTATTTCTTCCAGAGAAAAAGAGACAGGTAAATTTTTGTGATTTTTCACAGGAATCTCCTCTGTGATGTCAAAAATCTTAAGCCCATATTCTTCCAGACTCCTTTCAAGGATCATATAATACTCCGCCTTTTTTCCAGTTTTCTTGTCAAAACCAGCTTTCCAGGTAGAGGTCAAGACAATATTTGCTCCAGTATGATCTACAATATTTTTCAAAAAACGAACTTTTTCCTGTTTAATATGGTACGTTTCCTTATTAATGTATGTACTGGAATTTAACACGCCATCAACATCTAAAAAAATAATTTTCATATTTCACTTTCCTTAAAATAGCTCAAATTGATTTTAGTTTTTATTTTAGAAAAACGCTGCTAATTTAAGATTTTCCAATTTTCTTAAATCTCAATTTCACCAAATATTAATAATCTCATCACAGAATTATCATTATTGGACTTTATATTATTTATCAGAAACAAGCAAAGATGCTTTTTATATAGATAAATCTCCTTTCTTTCCTGCCGGGGTCACTCCCCGGCTTTGCTTTTTTCTTTTGCAAATTTCTTCGCCCTTGTGTCCGTAAGCCGATGATAATTATGGGATAAGCGCCATTCAGAAAGATCTACCTGCCAGCCCTCATATAACTCCATATATTTTTCTAGTAATTCAGCTTCAGTTTCTTCCCGTTCACGGACATATGCAAGAGCCATATTCAGGTATGGAATGCCGTCTGAATATTCCACAGCCTTATTACCACGTCTCCAACCACCCATCTTCCGGTTCTGAATTGCATATACTAGGTAAATAGAGTTAAGGAACGTTAAATTTAAGTATTCATCTGGCATGATTTCCATATTGGCAAACGAATCTTTTCCGGTTTCCCACCAGTTATAACTATCCTTTTTATGTGCGGAGACATAGCACTTTTCACTTTTCTCTCCAAGTTCAATATGATCAAATACAAGATAATAACTGCCAGCATAATTTCTATGGAAACCAGTTATGTACTCTTTATCTGCAATCCTTTCTTCACCATTAACCCGAACTATCAATTCCAAAACCTGTTCAGGAGACAGACCTTTCACAGAATAGAATTTATGGTACATATTATTGAAAACTGTGATTGACTGCACTTCTGTTCCTAAATATTCATTTGTGCGTCTTGTTACAGGGCGCATTCTTGTATGTTCAATTCCTTCTTCCACATATTTTTTCTCAATTTCATCCTTGACATCGAGCCGGTATTTTCTAAAAACAAGATTATATTCTTGTTCTGTATCAATACAATTAATCGGCATTACCATGCGGTTTGGAATACTGGCATCATGTGTTCGATTTCGCTCTCCACGTCCACGGTCATTATTCCACGCCATATTCTTGCTCTTATAAGAATTAGCATCATCTCTGGTAATGGTCATTGTTGTAAGAATCATGTCTCCTTTTAGCAGGGGCATATCCGTCCTTTTCACAATATCCGCAAATGTACCATATCGATTGTCCTCCAGCCACCCATCTGCCATAGAAAAAATAACATATGGAGATGGTTTGGAAAGATCAATTCCCTCCGGCACACGAATTAATTTGCGTTTCTGTAACACCCCTTTCAAAATACAATATACGAAATATCGGGAAGCCACTTCCTCTTTTGTGGAACTCTGCTCATTTTCATCCTGTATTGTCTCTTCCCTGGTTTCTGGTCTGAAAAAAGCATTTCCATCTGGAATATTAATCCGTTCTTCATCAGTCCATCCGATCCAGAGGTTTTCTCCATCCCTAAGAAGAATTCCTATTTTCTTCCCATGATAAACCTCATATCTTTTCAATACATTTGCAACCATCGGATGGTCGCAGAGATGGAACTGGCTCTTAGCAACCTTTATCAGTGATACTGACTTAGGCCCAGGGGCAAAAAGATCCCGAATATCTTCCCTGGTCTTTAACACCTCTTCAAATGTTTTAATATCATCCCCGTCAAAATCATAAAGAGCCAGCCACTTTCCCATTTCTTCGTCAAGATAGCGAACTTTCTGGTAAATTACAGCAGCTTCTGTTTCACTTGAATATTTGCCGTTTACCAAAGGGATAAAATCTATTGTTTCCCCCATAAAGCAGCGAATACTATAAATTTCGGTATCGAGCATGAACATTTGTCCCTGAAGGACGTTCATCTGCGCTTCCATTTCAGCCTTTTTCTCTTCGATTACCCGCAGTTTATCCGCATATTTTTGCTCCAATTCCTGCTTGATACGTTCCAGTTCCTCTTTCTTCTCCTTTTCCAGATTTGCAATTTCAATTTTCTTTTGCTCAATCTCTGATTGCTTATCTGAAATATTGTTTTTCATGTCCATACAGCTAAGGCCGGACGGAAGCATAATCTGATTCTGCTTTTCTGTAATTCCCATACGGTTTCTTAGCTCTCCAATAGGTATATTCTCTACATTCTCATAGGCAGTATATTCCACCGTGTAGGGAGGAACCCCAATCATTAATTCTCCGGATCTAAGGACAGCTGCATATTCACTCCAATACAAAACTTCCCAGTTCATTTCCATTGTATCCAGAAACTCCATGTGTTCCTTTATTTGCTTTGTAATGCTTTCACTGGGAGCGCATAATACGCTACACTGATCTTCTCCCGTTTTTACCATGCAGTTCCATATAATATCTTCCACTTCAGATGGCACCATATAGCGTACCTTTTCATACCATCCAGCTTCTTTTCTGGCAGAACGTTCATTCTCCTTTGATACATATTCTGTGTATTTATTCCATAACAGTTTCCCTTTTCCTATTACCTGCATACGATTTTCCTCCCGGCTAAAATCCGACACCTTATAACTTTTTCAGGATATCCATAAAAATGTCCGTTTTTATCTGGCAAACATTACAATCAAAGTAAAAAATACAGTAAGTGAAATCTTCTGAACACTGTAGAATAACAGTTTCCACTTCTTCACCTGCTACAAATACGTCTAAAACTGCACTGGCATAGTTACAGACTTCCACTTTTTTCTCTACATCTTCTACTATTTTGATTTCCCAAAATTTTCCTTCTGGATAGGAATTTAATGAAAAACCTTTTTCTAATAATATTTTCGCATAATCCATAATTCTCTTCTCCATGTAGGCAGCAGATTAAAAACTGCTGCCAGCTTATTTAATTATAATATGACCTCGATGCATTTCCATAGTCACGTTGATAATTGTACTGGTAATTCTGATAATCGTTTGGCTGTGTCTGATAGTTGTTCTGTGTCTGGTAGTCATTCTGCATCTGGCAGTCATTCTGCATCTGATAGTCATTCTGCATCTGATAGTTGTTCTGCTGATCCTGGTAATCGTTCTGATTTATCTGGTAGTCACTCTGCTGGTTCTGGTAATCCCGGCGCTTGTTTCGTGAATATCCATTACTCCATTGATTATTCGGTTTATAATTTCGGATATATTCAGCAATCTGCCGCCGTCCAGAAACAATGTTCCTAGCTGGAACAAAAATTTCCCACATTCTTATATATGTATCTACCCTTTTTAAAAGCTTATACATATCCATATCACTCAGGTTTATAAAAGCATATCTATCCTGAATGTAGCTTCCACCCTTCATATAATAGCCACCAGTTTTGCTTTTTACACGGATTCCACGGCCATTTGAAATTGCTACAAACCATGGGTTATTTATCGGAGTACCATCCGGCTTAAAAGAATGTCGTGTAATCTGCAATCTCTGCGCTGTAGACATTCCGTTTCTGTCTGGATCCCCAAATATTTTATCACTTTTATCAGAAGGCCATTCAAAATCCTGGATTCCCCCTTCAACTCTTGTTAAGAGATACTGAATTTGCTCCGGCTCCAGGTTAAACTGCGCAATAACATTATTCTCGCCCGTTCCATTGGAATAGTCCTGAATCGTAATTCCAATAAGGGAGCTGTGTTTTATGCCAGCTGAATCCTTTTCTCCTTTAGCATGAAGCTGCGCATAATTGGTGGATTCTACTGTTTTTAATTTATCATAAAAAGCAATCAGCTTTTTTGATGTCTGAATCTTCACGATCTGATTAGTTGGTTCATTCATGAGCAAGATCCTCCTTTGCTTTTCTTTTAATATGTCATTTATTTATTTCAAAAACGCATTTTCATACAAGAGATTATTTCTATATTGAAATTATTAAATAATTATTCTTTCATATAAACTCTATTTTTTAATAAAAAGAGCCAGGTTTCCCCAGCTCTTATTGATTCATTTTATGTACTCTCAAAAATTATGACAAGATTTTCACCAGCCATCCCACTCCATACTGGGTAACTGTATCAACGCCAACAATTAAAACCGCCGTGACTGCACAGATGCCAATGACGGCAATAGATTTCCGAACAAGTTCTCTTTTAGTAGGCCAGACAATCTTCTTCCAATCCTGTTTGATACCTTTTAAGAAATTACGCATATTTTTTCCCTCCAAGCTTTTTCAAATTAAATTTTTTCTTACGGTTTCTATTTTCTTTTTTCCCCATAAGAAAACCATCAAGGTTTCTAACTTGCATTTCAGATTCAATTTGAACCAAAGTTTCAAGTACAACACCCACAATAATGATGATGGATGTACCTCCAAAAGAAACATGGGCACCAAACAAGCCATTCAATACAGTAGGAATCATTACAATGCCAAGCAAACCAGTCGTTCCTATAAAGACCATATGATTCACTACTTTTTCAATATATTCCTCAGTAGGTTTACCAGGCCTTAATCCCGGAATACAGCCTCCTTGTTTCTTCAAATTGTCTGCAACTTCAAGGGCATTAAATGAAATAGACGTATAAAAATATCCGAAAAAATACATCATAACAATATATCCAATCAGTCCAACAGAATACTGTGGAGCTGCCGGATTAAACCAGTTATTTTGATTCACACAGTTTAAAATAAAGGCGCTAATACCACTTCCATACCCTTTTCCAACTACTGCTGCAACCAACTGCGGGATAGATAAAATAGTGGATGAAAAGATAACCGGCATGACTCCAGCAACGTTTACTTTAACAGGAATTTTGGATGCCTGGTTTCCTGTTAATTGACGCCCATTCATCTTTCTGGAATACTGAACCGGAATATTTCTCTGTGCTTCATTCAAAAGCACCACCAGAGCAAGTGTTGCAACAATCACTGCAATAATTACCAGTGTAGCCAAACTTGCTTTCGCCAGTCTTTTCCCGGATACAAAGTTTTCAGATAAAGTTGTAAGGCTTGCCGGAACTCTTGACAGAATATTTACAGCCAAAATCACAGAAATACCATTTCCAATCCCTTTTTTCTTTATCAGTTCACCTATAAAGATCAGAATACCGCTTCCGCCAGTCAAACACACAACAATTACAATTCCTCTAAATATATTCATATTTGGCAGCAGACCGGATTTCCCAAAACCATATGCCATGGCAATGCTCTCTGCAAATGACAGCCCTACTGCAGTCCAGCGGTTGATCCATTCCAGTTTCTTCTTACCATATTCCCCGTCTTTCTGAAACTGTTCCAGTGCAGGGATAACAACTGTTAAAAGCTGAATCACGATTGATGCCGTGATATACGGGGTAATTCCGAGCGCAAATAATGAGAAGGATTCGAACGACCCACCGGAAAATGCAGAAAAAATATTGAACGCACTATCCGCATTTTGAGCGAACCATTTCTTAAAATAAGTAGTATCAATTCCTGGCACAGGGATCTGTGAACCGATTCTGACTATAACAATCATAGCCAGTGTAAATAGTAGCTTTTTTCGCAATTCCTTGATTTGGAACGCATTTTTGATGGATTTTAACATATAGGTTCCTCCTAGTATAAAATTTATCTTTAATATGTATGATTCCATAAATCACAGCACTTTTTCATACAAGAAAACAGACAGATCATTTTTGACCTGCCTGCAAATACCATAAATTATTTAACTGTTACTTCAAATTCCTGGGAAAATCCCTTATAAGATACCGTAAATGGATATGTTCCAGCCTCCTGTTTAGGATCAAAAATAATCGAAAAATCTGTTACTGGCGTTTTATTTCCAAGATAATCTGTTGCTGTTACGGTGATACTGGAGGGATTTATGCTTTCTCCAATTTTTACTGGATCATGCCGGTACTCAAATTCCACAGATTTCGGCTCTGTTTTAATAATTGATGTTACATTCAATGTAAGATCATTTCCCGCATAGTGAACTACAATAGTTGCTTTTCCCTTATGTTCTGCTACCGGAGTATAATCAAATGTAAAATCTGTAATATTCTTTCGAGATCCGTCACTATAAGTTCCAGTCAAAACAATATCCGATGCAGCCGGTGTCTCATCAGAGAAAATATAACTTTTACTGTATGACGCATCCAGACCGGTAAGTGTCGGTTCTGACGTTTTCTTTTCAATAACCGTAATAGGAACCTTTTTTGTAAAACCATTCCAAGAAACAGTAAATGTATATGTTCCCGCATCTTGTTTTGGAGAAAAATCACAACTAAAATCTGTTATATCCTTTTTAGTGCCATCAGAATAGCTTACTGTTACCACTAGCTGTCCTGGGGAAAGGTTTTCTCCCACATAGACAGATGATGGTTTTAACGAGTATGTAATCCCCGTCACGGTTGGTTCTGTTGACTCTCTAACCGGTATATTAAGCTGTTTCAAAAACCTGTCTGCAGTAATGGTTGCAATGTATTTTCCATCAGAATAGCTTATGTCAATTTTAAATCCGATATCTTTTTGGGATCCGTCCGAATAAATACCCTTTACTACAAAATCAGAAGTCTTAAACTGATACCCTTTCTCAACCTCATCCAGAAGACACACCGCTTCAATATCGGAAAGAGTCACATCCGATTTTTTTCTTTTTACAGTAAAACTTGTAGAGAATTTTCCATCGTTTGTTGTAACGGTATAGGTATAATCAGTTCCATTAAAAACTCCATTAACACGATATCCTGAAATTGTTTCTGTACTGCCATCGGAATATATTCCAATAACCTTGATTTTGTCAGTAGTAACCTCATTAATAGATGAAATTTCAGCAACAGAACATGATGCACTGATTCCTGTTAATGTTTTGGATGGAGTTACAGGTGCCGGAGTGGTCGGAGAAGGAGTTGGTGTTGCATCAGCTTTCTTAATATTAATCGTTGCTGTAATGGAGTCTTTCCATTGATCATTTGTGATAGCCGTAATTTTTACCGTCCCCTCAGCAATGGCCTTTACTGTTCCATCAGAAGATACAGTGGCAATCTTTGGATTGCTTGAACTCCAGGAAAAAGATTTTTTCAAATTCTCCGGTTTATATACTACCGAGAATTTAGCAGTATTTCCAATCCCCAATATTGTTTTTCCATTTAAGGATAAACTTTTTACACGCTCTTCCGTCTGCGAACCAGATGCTTTCTTTTTCACCGTGACTTTGCAATAAGCCTTTTTTCCGCTTCCATCTTTTGCAGTTACGATAATGGTAGCACTTCCAGATTTTTTCGCTCTTACAGCTCCGGCAGCATTTACAGTTGCGATAGATTTATTACTGCTTTTCCAGCTTACCTTCTTATTTGCAGCACTGGAAGGAGATATATTGGCCTTCAATGTGTAGCTCTCCCCTACATTCAATGAAATATTCTTTTTCAGAGTAATTTTTTTTACCTTCACTGTCTTTTTCACAGTAACGTTACAGGTCAACGTTTTTTTATTGACTTTTGCTGTAACCTTTGTTTTTCCTGCCTTTTTAGCGGTTACAATACCGGATTTGTTTACAGCTGCGATTTTAGGGTTGGCCGATTTCCACGTCACTTTTCCGTTCTGTCCCTTGACTTTCAAAGCCGTACTTTGTCCAATATACAGGGTAACACTTTTTTTACTGATTGAAGCACTAGCTGCATAAACTGGAACCGATGAGATAAGCAGCGCAAATATTGTTAAAATCACAGCTGCTTTTTTAATTATTTTATTCATTTTTCTCGCTCCTTTTTTCTTTTTAATATGTCATTTTATCAAAAAATAAATTTTGTCTGCAAAAAATTCTCATAAATAACATATTATATATGACAACAATATTTGGAGGAAAATTTATGAACGAGAATACCTGTTTGTACTGTAATGAAGTAATCCCTGAGGGAAGAATGATTTGCCCGCTTTGCGAATCACGACTTTCAGATCCAGACTTTCTAAAAATCATGCGGAATGAGTCTACTTCAAAAAATACCGCAGCAAAACCCAAAAGAATTTTCGTACCTTTCTAGGTACTTTTCAGACATAAACATACCGCAGTTTAATTCATAAAGGAGGCCAAAATGAACGACTTTGATCAATTAAATAATTCCTTTTTGCAGCACCAAATGCTCCACGAACAAATGCGTCACGATCAATACCTCCGGCAGCAAGAAGAAATCAGGAGGCAGCAGATAGAGTTGGAAAAAAGAGAGCTTTTCGGTTCTCTCATTTCCAAGCACACCCATAATAACTTCTAGCCCTTACTCTCGCTAGAAAAGATAATCAACAAGGCCCTCCAGTTGCCCCATGGAAAGCACCTGCCGGATACGTCCAATCATCAACATACATCTCTTCAACCGAAAAATCGCCGCTAACCAGGCTATGAATTGCTTTTTTATCCCCGTGATAAACACAGGATTTCGCACTGCCAACGAAAGTATCCAGATCACATTTATTATCCAGCGTAAATCCCAAAATATGTTCGTCCTGCTTTAACAGTTCATATTCTTCCGGGTACAATTCTCTAAGGCCTGCAAATAACTCCGGGGTTGAAAAAATGCACTGGGCGCAGGAACAGCGGTTCCATCCGGCACGATAGCATGGGTGAGGGTTGGCTTTATGGCGCTTAATTACCTCCCAGACATCCTTTTCAGAATAATCGATCATAGGCCTCCACTGATGAACAATTCTGTGAGATCGTTTTTCTGCATTTGTACGGTGAATTTCCATTTCGTTATATTTTGCTCTCCCCCTGCTCTCTCCCCTTCGTTCTCCTGATACAATCAGTATTTTTGTGTTTTTACTGATTTTCTCCGAATTTGAAGTGACGCTGCTCTGTACAGCGCCTTCCATGCATCCACCTTTAGCTTTGGTCTTCTGGCGTTTCCTGGATATTTCTTCAAGTTCCCCCAGTCGGCTCAGGTTGCTTATCACAGAATCTGCGACCATAATTTTCAGATAAGCGCTGCACCAACGGCGGGAAAGATCTCCTGTTTTGGCGGGAAACTTCATTCGGTATCCAAACTTTTTTAATTCCTCCTTCATTCCTTCGGTTGCATTTTCCTTGATTTCCTGACATTTCATATAATTGTTGGACCGTTTACATTGACGTATTTTCCCAGAATCTGGTTCAATCCATTCAACAGGTTCACTTGCACCAAGACGGTACAATTCACCAAAAAAGCCATTTATCCTGTAAGAAACTCTCAATGGAACGCCCTCTGCTTCTGCGAATGCTTTCACGTAGTTCTGTGTGCATCGCCAATCCATATGTCTGACTGGGTGTCCGCCATCAATATCATGATGCCACAACTCAATCTTTTCTTTCGGCACTCCAAGCTCCAGAAGCTTATAATAACAAGCCATACTATCTTTTCCGCCAGAGAACAGGACAACAACCAGGTCATATTCTTCCAGTGGAAACAGATGATCTAAATAAATCTTTTCAAAATGGGCACTGTCTTTTCTTCCCGGTACTCTTGGAGATAGCTCTATCCCTTTTCCATATATCGGAGAATCTTCCATTCCCAAAACGACTGGTGTATTTACAGTACAATCAATATCTTTAACAAAAGCCATATTGTATACCTCCTGTTTTTTCCAATATGTCATTTGTTTCACGGTCGAAGATACTTTTCATACAAGGGATTTTCTAGTGAATAATACCCATTGCCTACACTTTGTTTAGACATGGGAACTTCGGAAAATTAAATAAGGGCGACAAAAAGTCGCCCTGAGAAAATAGGTTAATTCTGTTTTTAGGAAAGATTTTCTTTATCGCATATCACCTCAAAGAGAATCTTTTTATAGTTCGATCCATCACTGATTTTACGTTTCTTGAAAATTTCCTCGCAGGTAACCTCTTTTGCAAGTCGAAGATATTCTGAAATAGACATTCCTGAAATTTTTTCGTTCTTACATAACCGAAGTTCCTGTAAATCACAATATTCTGCCAGTTTGCAGCCTTCACATTTTTCTTCTGACAGACTGAATATTTTCGCTTCTCCTTCCTCGATCCACGTCCTGGCACATTCTTTTAAGATACAAACGCCATCGGAGCAACCAAAGGTGGATACTTTCAGCTTAGGATAATATAGATCAGTGAGTCTGCTTTTGCAGAAAACTGGTTCAGATGCACTATTATAAATCAAAAATCCTGCTGCCTGAGCCCATGTTTTCAAAGGAAGATTATTCAGATTCTTATCTTTATAATATGCTTCCTTCAGGATGCAATACTCAAACGGAATGCACAGCTTTACTTCTTCATACCCCAATCCCTCAACAACGTTTTTCCATGAAAAATCTTTTCCAAATACCTCTCTAAAATTCATGATATTCCTCCTCTATTAGACCAATTTGTTTTTCTCTATATCCGGATTTCCGGATGCAATGATCCATAAGTCCTTCTGGATTTCCTTAAACAAACAAACTTCTTTGATTTCCAGCCGGTCAGTAAAAATTACTGAGCTTTGCTCCAATTCCCGTTCAGACGCAAATTCAAGTGTCCCCATAGCGAGCTGAATGCAATCACTCCCGGATCCATAAATAGTTTTTAGAAAAATTCTAATAAACCGGTTGTTTTTTCTCATGTCAATACGGGCAGTTCCATCGCTCCCCATAAAAGTTTGACTGTTAATCACATATCCTGCATTCAGACATTCTAAAATGATTTTTGTAAATACCTGATCAATTTCTTTTTTTGTCATAAGTATCCTCCGTAAATATAGTTTTCTTCCAAAATTTTAATTAACCCATATTCCTATCCTCCCTTTTATCAAAAATATTTGTTCTTCCTTAATATGTCATCCTCGCCTAAAATACGTTCTCACGCATTCTGATGAAAAACGAAAAATATTACAAATAAAGAACCGGGAAAGTCCCCTGGATCTTGTGTCCGTGAGGATGAGAGCGTCCGATACCTTTTAGGTGTCGAATAAACGTTCTTGTTTTCTTGCGAAATAATAGTTTTTGCAATATAATATTATTATGCTGATCCCCACTATGGGATCGCACAGTGCTTGAAAGACCTGAAAAGGGAGTCTGCTTCCATCCTGCTCATGGAATTCCCGGAAATCCGAAAACGCCTGCCCTGTATGTGGACACGCAGTGCGTTCCTCATGCCCGGAAACGGCTGAGAGGACTCCGGCAGGACAAACGGTACCTGGCTGCCATGGACACCTACCGGAAAGGGGAACGGAAGAAAGAAGAACTTTTTGCCCTCCGTATGGAATACGGCCTGTCCGAATACCAGTTCCACAGCTGGATCTCCATACAGCAGAAAAAGCGGAAACGGTATATGGATTCCCTGACGGCACAGAAGATCGCCAGCACCGTATGGAAATCTGTGGAAGACGTCCTGTTCCGGAAAGGGAAGACCATCCACTTAAAAAAGCTGATGGACTTTACCTCCATGGAGGGGAAGAACAATGCCGCAGGCCTGCGGTTCCGGGATAAGAAGCTCCACTGGCTGGGACTCTGTATCCAGGTACGGCTCCATAAAAAAGACTGGTATGTACAGGAAGCCCTGCAGCATAAGGTAAAGTACTGCCGGATCGTCCGGAAACCGGTGGGGATCCGGTGGCATTTCTACCTCCAGGTGGTACTGGACGGCATCCCGCCACAGAAACACCGCTTTCTGGAAAACGGGGATGTGGGGATCGACCCGGGAGTGTCCACGGAGGCAGCCGTATCCGGGAACGGGTGCATCTTAACGGAACTGGCACCGGAAAGGCCGGGAACCCGCAAGGAGATCCGCCGCCTTCAGAGACGGATGGACCGTTCCCTGCGGGCAGCCAACCCGGGGAATTACCATGGGGACGGCACCCCGAAGAAACATAAGAAGTGGAAAAAGACCAGACATTATAAACAGGACCAGATGCGGCTGAAAACTTTAAGGAGAAGGAATGCGGATACGGTAAAACAGTCAGAGGAAGCCCTGGCAGACCGGATCCTGTGTGTCCACGGAACCGACATCCATACAGAAAAGATGGACTACCGGGCGCTGGCTGCCCGGGCAAAGGAAGACCGGGTCACGGAGGAAGGGAAACACCGTTCCAAAAAGAGGTTCGGTTCCTCCATTGCCGGGCACGCCCCGGCACGGTTCCTCTGTATCCTGAACCGGAAACTTTCCTATATCGGGAAGGAACTGCACCTGGTGGATACACGGAAGTACAGGGCCAGCCAGTTTGACCATGTGACCGGGGGTGTTTTTTGTCAAGCACTTTTCCCTAAAAAAAGCGTCAGAATTCCCTGTTTTTAGCGAGGGATTTTCCCTACCTTAGGCAGGACGTTTTATGCATCCTGACGCATGAGGGCATGCTCCATCCGGTAGCTTTTTCCCTCAAAGATTAGTAAATGGCCATGATGAACAAGTCTATCGATCATAGCAGCAGCCATCTGATCGTCTGTAAATATCCCTCCCCATTTGGAAAATTCCAGATTGGTTGTCAGTATCAGGCTTTTACTCTCATAACTGTCGGATATCACTCGAAATAGTAACTGGGAGCCGTCCTTGTCTACTGGCACATATCCCCACTCATCCAGAATCAGCAGATCCAAACTGCGTAAATCCCGGAGCAGCTTTTCCAGAGTCCCGTTTTTACGGGATTCCGCCAGTTTCAGAACCAGTTCTGTTACTGTATAAAACTTTGTTTTATATCCAAGATTACAGGCTTTCACACCAGCAGCGATTGCCATATGTGTTTTCCCTACTCCAACAGGACCGTATAGTACAAGATTCTTCTGCCCAGGCACAAATTCCAGTGATTCAAGCTCCTCCCTGCTAAAAGCAGGAGGAAGCTTGACATGCTGGTAACTGTATCCTTCAAAGGTTTTGTATGTTGGAAACCCTGCCCGTTTGATCAGACGTTTCCGGCGGTTTTTATCACGCAGGGTAAGCTCTTCATTCATGAGTTCCAGGATAAACTCCAGTTGTTTCTGGGTTCCCTTCTCCTGACAGACCTCGGAGATCTTTGAGGATAAAAACAGCTGTCTGCTGGCATTCAGGATCTGTGTACAGAGGTCTTCTTTCATTTTTGGTGTCATCATAATGCTTTGTTGCCTCCTTTCAGGAATGCTTCGTCATAGATCTCCAATGAGGGACCGGTCTCTGGCGGAGTACTGATCCCATATCCGGTGATCCGGGCAGCCAGTACTGATGCATCACAAATATTAATATTCCCTCTGGCACATGCCATTTCCATTGCAGAAGCAGCAGCCTGAAAGCCATACTGATTTGTAAGTTCGTTCATGATCCTCAGGCAATCCTTAAGTTTCTCTTTCGGCTGTGCATCCATGTATGTACGCAGGGCATCCGGGGTTTCCTGTCTGAGTCCACTGTTTCCCCATGCTCCAGAGTTTTTCATAAGGACAGCAAGAGTAGTCGTATAATCACTGACATCGCTCCTGTTGTCGCCAAATACACGTTTATGTGTGGTAATGACCTGTCCTCCTTCGGTAAGGATATCGACTGTGTGGGCATGAATTCCAACCAGTACCTTTTGATTGGCATTTTCAGGTCTTGTTGAATAAAAATGTTTTCCATCCATGCAGACTTTTCCATAACCATCTGCCTTCAGCCATTCATATCTGCATACATTAAAAGGTTTAGGTGGCAGCATCAGCAACGCTTTGCGGTCTTCCTCAAAGAGTTCACAGATCGGAACCTGTTTTTTATAGTGAAGCTCAGAAGCTTTCCGCTCGTGCTTTAAAAGCAGCTTATGATTATACTGGACAACATCTGAAAAATGCGGAACAGGCACAAAGAGGTTTGCCCTGTTATAATCCACCTTGCGTTCCACATTTCCCTTTTCCCATCCGGAGTAAGGGTTACAGAACCGGACACGGAAGTGGTAATGGGCACGAAAACGGGAAAAAAGTTCTGCTTCGTGGATCACATCACCGATCCTGCGTCCAACACCAGTAGCATTATCAAAGATAAGCAGTGGAGGTACACCTCCAATGAACTCAAAGATATCAACCAGCCCCTGACAGACGCACTCAGCCGTTTCACCGCCAAATACCTGACTGTATCCATCGTTGCTGTAAGGGAATGATAAGGTAAGATATTTCTTCCTGATCAGCTTTCCACTTTCATAGAAATCAGCTTCTCCAAAATCAACCTGGGCGGGGCCGGGATCCCATACCAGTTCAAGGTTTGCTTTTTCTGTCTGAACGGAGCGGCACTTTTTCAGATAGCGCTGGACAACACTGTAGCTGCCTGTATATCCCTGTTCTTCAACCAGGCGTTCATATATCCGCTGTGCAGTGTGATGTTGTTTGCGCCAGTGTTTTTTATCCTCATCAAGCCACTCCTGGATAACAGGCTTAAAAGGATCCAGCTTGGATGGTTGCGTCTGGACAACCGGCGGTACCGGGGAGAAGTCCTCCTGAGAAAGATATTTGCGGATCGTTTTAGGATCAGCACCAGTTTTCTTTGAAATTTCACTGATTCGGTATCCACAATTACTTAAATCTTTGATATGATTGATTTGGGACATAGTGTACATCTTCCTTTCCTCCTTTGAATAGATTGGTCTCTACACAAAGGATATCTGTATTGTGAAGGGGATACAATATGTCCCGCCTTTTTTGAGGAAAATCCCTTGCCGATTTCAGGGATTTTTGACGCTTTTTTCTGGTAATTTTAGTGTATCATAAACAGGGGGATATACCAAAGTTTCCCTTTCCACCAGATGGAAGGAAGTAGGCGGGCATCCCGTACAGCGGGACCTGTACAGTGCCTTCCTCCTTATGAACGCCGCCGGGGACGAACACCCGGATATCGCAAGATGTAACGATACCTTTGAAACATTCTTGAAATTCCACGATACCTGTATCTGTGAACTGAAAGAGGCCGGGATCAGCCGCCCTGCCACCTTTGGTCTTTAAATAGAAAAAGAGCCCCGGAGGGCTCCTGTAACTGTAAATATGGATCGGTAACTCATCAACCACGCAAACGGGTCCGGCTGGATCCGCAGCCCTTAAGTACACCGCCGGGTGTATGGGCTGGAAATCCTGTATGGCAGGGGTTATATACATTCCGGCCAGCCGGCTGTC
>OLQG01000119.1_pt1 | contig 67523 bp, 53 predicted proteins | sample 1672221 | NCBI WGS metagenome assembly OLQG01 (sample SAMEA3136660, study PRJEB25190) | human gut metagenome | biome: human gut; feature: human-associated habitat; material: faeces | place: Austria | collected 2013
ACGGCGCAGATGCCCAGGACCAGTACGGTCAGGATCTTGCTGAGCTGGTTTAGCTTTAACTGGAGGGGCGTCTCCTCATCCTTGGCCTGGGCCAGGGCAGAGGCGATCTTACCCATTTCTGTGTCCATGCCAGTGCCGGTGAGGACAGCCTTTCCTCGTCCGTATACCACAGTGGAGCCCATGTAGACCATGTTCTTTCTGTCGCCCAGGGGGATGTCCTTCTGTCCGCCCAGGGAAAGAAGCTCGGCGGCCTTATTGACCGGAACGGACTCGCCGGTGAGGGCGGCGGTGTCAAGCTGCGAGGCTCCTTCGACCACGATACCGTCTATGGGCACGCGTTCGCCAGGCTTGACTACGATGACGTCGCCGATTCGCACTTCGTCGGGATCAACCTGAACGAGCGCGCCGTCGCGCTCGATGTTGGCGTAGTCGGGGGCGATATCCATCATGGCGGCGATGGATTTGCGGCTCTTGCCCACGGCATAGCTCTGGAACAGTTCTCCCACCTGATAGAAGAGCATGACGGCGGCGCCTTCGGCCATGTGCGGATCGGCATCGGGGAAAAACACCATCGCAAACGCGCCGATCGTGGCCACGGTCATGAGGAAGCTTTCGTCGAATGCCTCGCCGCGACGGATGTTGCGCCATGCCTTGAGGAGCACGTCGTGCCCCGCGATGAGGTAGGGGATGAGATAGAGCACAAAGCTCGCGTAGAGAGCTCCCGGCTCGCCGAAGACGGCAGTCAGTACTCCGAGCTTGTCGACGGCCATGACGGCGAAGAAGAGCGCAAGGGCTATAAGGATGCGCCTGAGCCACTTCTTTTGTTTCTTGTTCATGGGTTGATTCTCCAATCGGTGGTGACGCCGGCATAAAAAGAGACGCGTCTTGCGACGACGATGCCGCGGCGGGCGTGGATGCGCTAGCGCACGATCTCGCAATCGGGCTCTATGTCGGCGGTAAGCTTCACCACGGATTCGAACACGTCTTCGAAGGTTTCGTCTGTGGCTTCGAGGGTGAGTTTCTGCGTAAGGAAGTTGACCTTGGCGTCCGTGACGCCGTCGAGCTTCTTGATGGCGTCTTCGAGCTTGCCGGCGCACACGGCGCAGTCGATTTCGTCGAGTTTGAAGGATTTGCGCATGGTTGTCCTTTCTTCCGGCCGCATTATGCAGCGATTTTTCGGGCGATATACGGGGCTTTTATTCGCAGATGTGGGAAAGACCCTGGTCGAGAATGGTTTGTACATGGCCGTCGGCCAGCGAGTAGCAGATGCTGCGGCCGTCGCGCCGGAATTTCACGAGGTGCGCCTGCTTGAGGATGCGCAGCTGGTGAGAGACCGCCGATTGGGATGCCCCTATGGCTTCGGCGATTTCGTTCACGCTGAGCTCGTCGATCAAGAGCGCGTAGAGAATCTTGATGCGGGTGGTGTCGCTGAATACCTTGAACAAGTCGGCGAGGTCGTACAGCAGCTCTTCTTCCGGCATGCTTTCGATGCCATCCGTCTGGTCTGGGCATGTGCAGCCGCAGTGCGCCGAGCGGGCGAGGTGCGGCTCTTCGGCGGGCGTTTCATCGGATGATGCCTGTATGGATTCATGTTCGAGCATGTCTTCTCCATTCATATGAGCATATGTTCATATATACAATATCGGTAATTATATGAACATATGCTCATATGTCAAGAGGAAAGTATGGGGAGGGATGGATGGGGACCGCGCCGCAGCATCGCTGCTTCGTGGGGCTTTGTAGATGAAAAGTTGAGAATTGGACGGTATCGTGTCGATGTGCGATGTGCGATGCATGCTCGGCTTGAGAGGAAGACGGAAGGTGGATTCAACGGTGGATGCAGAGAAAAAGCCGCTCGTTTTGATCGTCGACGATGAGCGCGATATTACCGACATGCTCAAGAGCTATTTCGAGATGTCGGGCTATCTTGCCACGGTCGCGTTCGACGGTGCCTCGGCGCTCGAGAAGGCGAAGCGCTCGCCCGACGTCATTCTTCTTGACGTCGGCCTTCCCGATATAGACGGTTTCTCGATATGCCGCATGCTGCGTGATGTCCACACCTGTCCGATCATGTTTCTGACGGCGCGCGTGGAAGACGCCGACGCCATTGACGGCTTCGCCGCCGGCGCGGACGATTACGTGACCAAGCCGTTTTCGCTCGAAGTGCTTGGCGCCCGCGTGAAGGCCCAGCTGGCAAGGGGGGAGCGTGCGAAGAGGGCGAGCGCCGTTCGCATAGACGACACGCTTTCCATAGACTACGCGGCCATGACGGTGCGCGTCTGCGGCAAGCAGGTGCAGCTGGCGCGCAAGGAATACGAGATCTGCACGCTGTTGTCCAAGCATGCGGGGCAGGTGTTCGACCGCGACATGATATACGAGCGCGTTTGGGGCGCTGAAGGCGATTCTTCCGTGGTGACAGAACATGTGCGCCGGCTCCGTCGGGCGCTTGCGGCGGCTGGTGCCGAAAAGGATTACATCAAGACGGTATGGGGAGTGGGCTACACATGGCAGAACTAGAAGAACAGGCAATGCCGTCGAGAAAGAAGAGGGCCTTCGCATGCATGAGGCACCCTGTCCGTTCCCTTCGGGGCTATCTTGACGCCTGTTCGGTGAAAAGTGCCTTTTTCTTCTATGCGCTTATCGGGTCTCTTGCGGCGTTTGCCATTTCTGCGGTTGCGAGCATGGCGCTCGCCTCGTTATCGGAAGACGTGCTCCTCAACGGCAGTGGGGTCTATCCTGGGCTGTATATCTACGACGAAGAGGAGAACGCCCTTGTCAAAGCCGAGGATATGAGCTGGTACGAAGCGGCTGAGGGCGAGTTCACGAACTACGCCAATGGTGACGAACCCATCGTGGTCGAAGGGGTGTCCTTGTATATAGAAAGCCGTCTGAGCAAGTCGGAATCGCGCTATCGCTACGTCATCCCTTTGAATGACGTGCCGAAGGAGGCCGAAGGGATTGTGGTGCACGATATGGACGAGCGAATCGTCGACCAAGGAGAAGCGCGTGATACGAGCATCCCTCTCGACGAGCTTCCGGCCTATGATGCGGCGGCCAACGCCCAGCGAGGCAATGCAGTCGCATTGGAAGCGCAGCTTCCGTCCGATTCCGAGGGAAACCGCCCGGCTGCGTCCCTTGTGGGGTATTACGTCTACGTTCCGACGACGGGTCCGGCTTATCAGGCCATAAACCTCTTGATTATTGTGATGGTTCCGATTGTGTTCGGGGTGTGTTTCATCTTGGCAAGCCATGCCTTTTACAAGCGAAAGCTCCAACGTCCCATCCAGGCGATGGACGAAGCGGCACGTCGTATTGCCGAAGGAGACCTCTCGGTTTCTATGCCCGCGCCTTGTGCGGGCTCGAAAAGCGAGCTCGACCGCTTGTGCGCTTCGTTCGAAACGATGCGCGACGCTCTCGAGCGCAACAACAAGGCCATGTGGCGCATGGCCGAGAATCGCCGCAAGGCCAACGCGGCGTTCGCCCACGATTTGCGTACGCCGCTTACGGTGCTTAAGGGGCGCGCCGAGATGCTGTCCACCTTCGCCCCCGAAGGCCTGGTGGACGCCGAGCAGCTCGGCGAGGCTTCAAGCGCCATGACCCGTCAGACCGAACGCTTGCAGCGCTACGTCGAGTCGATGAAAGACCTGGTGGATATGGACGAATGCTCGGTCGCGCCGCATGCGGGCAACGTGGGCGTGTGGTTCGTGCGCGCGGCTGCCGAAGCGTCGGATTTGGCGCACGCTGCGGGAAAAGACTTCGAGGCGAAGGCGAAAGGCCTGCCTCGTTTTGCGAGCTTCGACGATATTGCGCTGTCACGCGTGGTGGAAAACATTCTGTCGAACGCGCTGCGTTATGCAGGCTCCAAGGTGAGCCTTGCGTGCGAGTGGGACGAAGGGGTGCTTACGGTGCGCGTTTCCGACGACGGCCCCGGCTTTGCCGACGACGCGCTTGCCCACGGCTGCGAGCCCTTCTGGCGCGAGGCCTCCGAAAAGCGTCGCGAAGATTCCGTTCATTTCGGCCTGGGTCTCAACATCTGCGCAGAGCTGTGCGAGAAGCACGGAGGCGGCGTGAAACTGTCGAACGCGGAATCGGGGGGCGCCGTGGTGGAGGCGTTTGTGGAAGCGCCGCTTGCGGACGAATAGCGTTGCTCCTGCCGGAGTGGCTCGTCAGCGCACCGTTGCTTTTCGTTGATGTTGAGTTGATATTCGCTTTCTAGACTTTTCAGTATCAGGAAATACCCGGCCCTTGCGGCGGAACTGAAAGGTTTTGGCAATGAAGCGGAAAGTATTGGGGAAACACACGATCGAAAAGCGACATGTCATTTTTGGAGTTGCCGCATGCGTAGCCTTGCTGGCCGTGGCGGTCCCTCTCGTTCTCTATGGCCCCGATCTCTTCATGTTTTTTGCCGATGGAGAGCGCGTGCGCGCATGGGTGGACGCTCAGGGGGCTTTCGCGCCTCTTGCCATGGTGGCCCTGATCGTGGTGCAGATCGTGGCGGCCGTGCTTCCGGGCGAGCCGCTCGAGCTGGGCGCGGGCTACATCTTCGGGTTCTGGGAAGGCACGGCGCTGTGTATGGTGGCGGGCTTGGTGGGTACGTTTGTCGTGGTGACGCTGGTGCGCACGCTGGGCATGAAGGCGGTGGAGCTGTTCTTCTCGCGCGAGAAGATAGAATCCATGAAGTGGCTGCAGGATTCCGCCCGTTTCGAACTGCTCATGTTCGTGTGCTTCCTTATCCCGGGAACCCCGAAAGACGTGATGACCTATGTGGCGGGCCTGACGAGGTGTCCCGTGTGGCGCATTGCCCTGATCACCACGGTGGGGCGCATTCCTTCCATCGTTTCTTCGACGATGGCCGCGGGCTTTGCGGCATCGGGCGATTGGGTGGCAAGTGCCGTGGTGGTTGCCTTGACGGCGGCCTTCGCGGCGGCGGGCGTGGGCCTGTATGCCGCGATTGCGCGTCGAGAGCGCAAGAAGGAGCAAGCGGCGCGCATGGATGTGGTGGCGCGTTCTTCGACGCAGGAAGCGTCGAAGCCCGAAGAACGTCTGGCTGCTTAGAAGCAGGAAGGGCCGCCGCACTGTTTGGGTGCGGCGGCCCTCTTCTTGGACGATTGCCGTTGAATGCGTCTTTTCTGCGGGTGTTCGCTATGGGCGAGGCATGACGCCTGCTGCTCGTTCCATGGCATAGCGGATGATGGCAGAGCGGTTCACCGTTCCTACGATGGCCCCATTGCGCACGATGGGGACTTTCTTCAGCTTGTGTTGGGCAAGAAGCGTGCATGCGTCTTGCAGCGTGGCATCGTAGGGAAGGGCAATTAACTTGTCGGTCGCCACGGTCTTGACGGGAAGAGACAGAAGTTCGCGCAGACGGTCGTCGAAGGTGCTTCCGTCGGCGAGCGCTATGAGCGAGTACGTGTTCATGAAAAGCGGATGCTTGTCGGCGAGGTAGCGGATGATGTCTCCGTCCGAAAGATATCCCACGCCGCGTCCGTGCTCGTCTACGACGGGCATGCCGCTGACGTTTCGTTCGGCGAACTGCTCCATGGCGAAGGCGACCGAGGCGTTCGCGGGAAGCGTGTAGGGGATCGCTTCGACGATGCCTGCGAGTTCTTCGGAGACCATGTCGGTCGAAGGTTTGGATGCAGCGGCGCCTTGGTGCGCGTGGCCCGATTCTTCTTTCTTCGCGCGCATGGCGACATGCTTCGAATGCATCTCTGCCTGCGAGCGTTTCTTGGCGGCTCGGGCGTAGACGAACGCGACGGCGAATCCGAGGAAGGCCACGAGGGTGGCGACTACCATGGCGTTCGAGAAGCCCTGCGCGGTTGCAATTTGGGCATTTGCTCCGTCAGCAAGCGCGTTCGATTGGGCGGATGCGAGGATGCCTGTGTAAAGCGAGGGGCCGATGCAGGCGGCAATTTGCACGAACGTGGTGGAAAGGGCTACGCCGAAGGGATGCTGCTCGGGCGGAAGCGTGCGAAGGCCCGCTGTCTGCGATGGGGAAAAGACCAGGCCAATGCCGGAAAATGCAAGGATTGACCCCGCAAGCATCGCGGCGAGCGAAAGCGACGGGGCACCGATTGCCATAATTGCAAATCCGACGGTTGCGATGGCGAAGCCGGCGGGAAGAAGGGGCCATTCGCCGCGTTTGTCCATGATTCGTCCGCCCAAAAGCGTGATGAAGGTGTTCGCAAGCACGGGAGCGAGCATGATGATGCCTGCAAGAAACGCCGTGGTGCCGAGCGCTCCTTCGAAATAGAGCGGCAGCAATACGCTCATGGAAAACGTCGACATCATGGTGATGGTGACAAGCACGAGCGTGGGCCAGAACGTGATGCTTTTCGCGGGCGTGAGGTCGATCAGGGGATGGGCGCAGCGCAGCTGCCGTAGGATGAAAACGACGACGCACAGAACCGCTGCGGCAAGCGAGGCCAGGGCGACAAGGGGGGTTATCGTAAGCTCTGCCAGGCCGAAGGACAAGGCGAACAGGCCGACCGAGGAAAGCGCCACCGAAGGCATGTCAAGATGTGCCGGGCTGGTGTCGAGGTTCTTGACGAAGAAGAAGCCCAAAACGGCCAGGATTGCCATGGCGATCGCGGGAACCAAAAAGACGTTGTGCCACCCGAGGGCGGTTACGATGCCGCCGCACACTACGGGCGCGAAAGCGGGCCCGAAGGTGATCATGCAGCTGCCGATGGACATGAAGGTGCCCAGCTTGTTCTTCGGCGTGACGGCGAGGATCGTGTTCATCATCATGGGGATGAAGATACCCGTGCCGATTGCCTGGATGAGGCGCGCGATGAGCAGAAGCGTGAAATTCGGGGCGAGAAAGCCTAGGATGGAGCCTGCGAAGCTTAGCGCCGAGGCGGAGAAGAACAGGGTGCGCAGCTTGAAGCGGCGATAGAAAAACGCCATGCAGGTAACCACGATGGTGGCGACGATCATATACCCAGTGACGAGCCATTGTGCGGTGATGGAGTCGACGCCGTATTCGCCCATGATGGACAAAAGCGCCATGTTGACGAGGTTTTCATTGAAGCCGGCGAGAAACGCGCTGCCGTATAACACAGCAAGCAGCATGACGAGGGGTTTTCCCTGCATGAAGAATCCTTTCATGTTCAATTGTTCGAAAGATTCGTCAGAACGAGGCGCGAAGCGCAGACTTGACGACGGCGTGATGCGTATCGAGAGGCGCATCCCACGCAGCTATTGTATCGAAATCGTTTTCGCCTTCGTAATAGGCTCTCACGAAAGATTCACAGCAGGAAAACGCGAAACGGCGCGCAAGGGGGTCAGCGCGCCGTTCGCTCTCGGAGAAGCAAGGTGTATTTCACATGCGCGAAACGGTTGTGTCTGGGTGATACGTTTCGCGCGTCGAAGGCGATTTCCTCAGGAGATGGAGGTGTTTTGTGTGCAAGTTACCTTCGGGTAACTTTATACCAGGGCGATTTAGCCCGGTCAAGCGTTTCAAACGGTTCGTACGCGAATTCTTCACAACGCGTCGCGGCCTCGCGGTAGTGCCGCGGTTAAGCGGCGCATCGTGGCTGGGGCGGCGACTGCGCGGCTGGGGCGGCGTTGCGGTTGAACGGCTGGAGGGGCGGCGTTGCGGCTGAACGGATGCATCGCGACTGCAGGGCAGCGGCGTCCGTTGTCCATGCTAAAACGGTCGTTTGTGCAGCCGAAACGCACCTTTTGACGAAATAGTATGGATTCGTCCCGCACATTGGATTCCCATACGCGTATCAGCTTGCAAAACACCAGGTCAGAGACTCGTGGTTGTTTCCTTCGGGAAAGAAGGCCCGTCGCATCCATACTATTTCGTCGTTTCGTGCATTTTCTCTGCGCAAATGCACGAAATAGCATGGATTGCCGGACGTCGGATTGTTTTGGGGTCCGAGGGTGCGACGTCGGACTGCTTTGGGGCCTGGAAGTGCGACATCGGATCGCTTTGGGGTCCGAAGGCGCGACGCCGAGCCGCTTCGGGCTACGGGATTCGAAAGCGAAACGCTGGGCTGCCCCATAGGTCGGAGGCGAGGCGGTGTGCTTCGTGGGCGTCGGAGGGGGAGCCGCTTTGCAGCGCACGCGCCGCCTGAGCGATAAATGTTATAAAAGTAGTTGCAATTAAAAACGAATCGTGTAGAATAAGGCCCGTCATCAAGTAAGACATATCTAACACAGTATATTATCAGCGCTTTTGCCCACGAAAGGGCACCATGAAAAGGAGAACGCCATGTCTTTGATTAACAAAGAGATTTCTGATTTCACCGTGGAAGCTTTCCATAACGACGATTTCAAGACCGTCACCAAGCAGGACGTGCTGGGCAAGTGGAGCGTCTTTTTCTTCTATCCCGCAGACTTCACTTTCGTCTGCCCGACCGAGCTTGAAGACCTTGCCAACAAGTACGAGGAATTCCAGAAGATCGGTTGCGAGATTTACTCCGTCTCCACTGACACCCACTTCGTGCACAAGGCGTGGCATGACGAGTCCGAGCGCATCAAGAAGATCCAGTATCCCATGCTCGCCGATCCCACCCATGCTCTCGCCAAGGATTTCAAGGTTCTGATTAAGGAAAACGGCCTGGCTGAGCGCGGCACCTTCATCGTCGATCCCGAGGGCCGCATCCAGTCCTACCAGGTCAACGCGGGCGGCGTCGGCCGTAATGCTGACGAGCTGCTTCGTCTTGTCCAGGCGTGCCAGTTCGTCGCCGAGCACGGCGACCAGGTCTGCCCCGCGAAGTGGCAGCCCGGCGCTGAGACCCTCAAGCCGAGCCTCGATTTGGTCGGCCAGCTGTAAGCCGAGACCGCGGTCTCAATGTTGTCGAGCCTATGCGCGACAACGAAACGAAAACAACAAAAGGAGGCTGCATATGCGGCCTCCTTTTCTGCGAAGGAGCCTAATTATGGATATGAAGAACCTCTATGACGCTGTCATTGTGGGCGGTGGCCCGGCGGGCCTGACCGCGGCATTGTATCTGGCGCGGGCGCGTATGCGCGTTCTTGTGGTTGAAAAGGACCGCTTCGGCGGGCAAATCGCCATTACGTCGGATGTTGTGAACTATCCGGGCGTTGCTAAAACGAGCGGCGCCCAGCTGACAGAGACCATGCGATCTCAAGCGGAATCGTTTGGCGCCGAGTTCATGGCGGCCGAAGTGCTCGAACTGGATATGGACGGCGACGTGAAGACCGTGCGCACCTCGAAAGGCGAGATGCATGCGTTCTCCGTCCTTCTTGCCACGGGTGCTCGTCCGCGTCGCGCGGGCATTGACGGCGAGGACCGTTTTGCCGGTCGCGGCGTGGGCTATTGCGCAACCTGCGACGGTGAATTCTTCGAGGGCAAAGAGGTGTTCGTGATCGGCGGCGGTTTCTCGGCGGCCGAGGAGGGCGTGTTTTTAACGAAATATGCGAATCACGTGACTATTCTCGTTCGCGGCGACGATTTCACCTGTGCGCCCGGCGCAGCGGCCGCTGCACGCGAGCATGAGGAGATTACGGTTCTTACGAACACCGAAGCGGTTGCAATCGAGGGGGATGACCTCATGCGCGCGCTGCGCTACCGCAACCGGGTCACCGGGGAAGAGGGGTACTACCGTGCTCCCGAGGGCGATACGTTTGGTTTGTTCGTGTTTGCGGGCTATGAGCCGTCCACCGAGCTTGTTCAGAATCTCGTTGAGCTGAGCGAGCGCGGCTACGTTGTCACCGACGAAGGCCAGCGCACCCAGGTCGAAGGCCTCTATGCCGCGGGAGACGTCTGCGTGAAAGATCTTCGCCAGGTGGTCACCGCCACGGGGGATGGGGCGAAAGCCGCCGCGTCGATGGAGCATTATGCGGCCGCCATGCAGGAGAAGACGGGGCTTGTGCCTCAGCGCCCCGTTTCTGAACAGGCCGATAAGCGCGGCGCTGCCGAACAGGGAGCTGCAGGGCGAGAGGTCTCGCCGAAAAGCTCTTCGGCAGATGCGCAGGCGCTTTTCGACGAAGGCATGCGCGCTCAGCTCGATGCTGTGTTCGCCCGCATGGCGACGTCCGTAACGCTTGAATTGCACGGCAACCAGACTGCCGTTTCTTCCGAGTTGTCCGACTACGCCCATGCGCTCGCCTCCCTTGGCGATCGCGTGAATGTCGTACGCGGGAAGGGCGTCTCGGAAGACGAGACGGCGTTCGTTCGCGTGCTGCGTGAAGACGGGTCCGATAGCGGCCTTGCCTTCCACGGCGTGCCGGGAGGCCATGAGTTCACGTCGTTCGTGCTGGGTCTCTACAACGTTGCCGGTCCCGGCCAGCCGCTTGATGATGCGGTGCGCGAACGCATCGCAGCGGTGGACGGCCCGGTCGATGTCAAGGTGATCGTCTCGCTTTCGTGCACGATGTGCCCCGAGACGGTTGTTGCGGCCCAGCGCATCGCTGCCGAGAACGAAAACGTTCGCGCCGAGGTCTACGACATCGCCCATGCCCCCGGGCTCAAGGATCGCTATAACGTCATGAGTGTTCCGTGCATCGTGGTCAACGACGGCGAACAGGTGCTGTTCGGACGCAAGAACATCGAACAGCTGCTCGACGCGCTGGCATGCTAGGAGGGCGCATCCGAGATTGGTCGTCTAGAGGTTGCTCATAGAAAAGGGTGGCTCGCATTGTTGGGCTGAACCCTCATGCTTGGACTGGGAAAGTAAGATCTTTCCAGTCCGTTTTTTATATACGCAACGGCAATTTCGGACCTTTTTGTCGCGTATGCAACGTTTTCGGCCCCTTGCGCATGTTGATGGTGTAAGCCCGAAAAGAAAGGAATGAAATGAGGCCTTCATTGCTTCGAAGCGAAGAATTCATGGCCCATGCCATGGATACCTGGGCCGACACTGTCTATCGCATTGCCCTTTCCCACGCAAAATCAGTCCCCGATGCCGAAGACATCACGCAAGACGTGTTCGTAAAGCTTCTCAAAAGCACGCTTGTTTTCGAAGACGACGAACACCTTAAAGCGTGGCTCATCTCCACAACCATCAATCGTTGCCGAGAGATGCATCGAACGACACAGCGGCGCAAAACGTTGCCTGTCGCCGAGCTTCCCGACACGCGCACGTCGCCGCCGGCCGATGAAAAAACCATCACCAAAGACGGCGCCATATGGAATGCACTTGGGAGCCTTCCTCCTAACATGTGCTCAGCCATGCATCTGCACTACGTGGAAGGGTATTCGGCGGAGGAAATAGCAACTATGGCGCAATGCAGGCCATCCACCGTCCGATCGTGGCTTTTTCGGGCTCGCAAGAAAATGAAATTCGCCCTCGAAGGAAAGGACGCACTGTGAACAGCAATCCCATGAACGACTATCGCGATGCCATGAAGGAAACGCGCCTCTCGCCGGAGCAACGAGCGCGCCTTGAGGAAGCCGTCTCCCAAGCCCGCCTTCGGCATGAAGAGGGAAGTGTCGCGCAGCCTGTACCGCGCATCGTCACCAGACGCACCTTCGCAATCGGTGCGGCGGCAGCTTTCGTCGGCCTTGCCGGATTCGGAGCCCTCAATATCATCGGCGGCCTTCCGGGAAAGCCCGCCCCCAATGCGTTCGGGCTTAAAGCCTACGCCCTTGACGACCCTGCGCGCCCGAGCGGATACACCGAAACGCTGACGAAAAACGTGCTGATGAGCAATGTCGGCGGATACTTCGGCACATGGGAGGATGAGAACGGCAACGCTGTCGAGAACGTGCTCGGCTATGCGTTTCGGTTCGACCTTGAATGCATCGGAGACAACGTCGAGTCGTATTCCTACCGGATCGAAGGCGACGGAGCGTACTTCGGCCTCACCGGCAGCAAGGACGGCATTCCCGAAGAATTCTTTCCCGACGGGTCTTTCTATGTGAAGAAGTACGAATGCTCGGATTCCCTTTTCGTGACGAAGGAGAATCAGCAGGAATTCGGTCCCGACAAATCCTTCGTTCCCCTCATCGTTTTGACGCTGCCGATGGATGACGAATTCAGGGCGGCATACGATCGCGCCAGCAGCTTGGAACATACCGATGCCAGCGAATATGACATCATTGAATCAGGCAGCGCATTCGACCGTTTCGTAGAGCTCAACGCCTCGAAAAAAATCGCCGAAAGCACCCTTTATGTAACGGCTGCCTATGAAGATGGGACGGCCGAAACGAAAACATATCGAATAGCCCCCGTCGAAGACTTCGAGGAGCGCTACCTCGCCTTCCAGGAACTGCGCGACGAATGCATTTTGGAAGAACAGGAAGGAGAACCCCAGGATTCGGCTTATCCTGAAGCCCCTGAACTCTATACCATCACCCAACTGTCCTAGAAGCAAAATAGGTCCGGACGTTGCGAGTTGGCTCCCGATTTCAAGCTCTAGCTCATGCCGAAAGGCCGCGAGCCGCTTTTTTCGATTCTTTCATTGCGAGTTTTTTTCGGAGACTGGAGGTCTCAAAGGTTGAAGTGTTCGTTGCGGAGGTCGAACGTTTCAGCATCGACGACCGCGAAATCCCTGAGCGCGTTGTCCGCCAGCGCCCTGCAAGCGATGTCTTGTGTGCAGGGCGCGCGTTGCGACGTCTTTCATACGCCGATGCGCAAAGAAAAAGCCGCACGGGGCGGCTTTTTCAATAGCTGCGATGCAGGGTCTATTTCTCCCACTCGCTGTAGTCGATCGCCTTGCCAGCTTTGCGGCGTTCGCGATATTCGGCCGCTGCGGTGAACAAAACGTCGGTGGACGAATTCAGCGCGGTTTCGCAGGAGTCCTGAATCACGCCGATGATGAAGCCGACGGCCACGACCTGCATGGCGATGTCATTACCGATGCCGAACAGGGAGCATGCGAGCGGAATGAGCATGAGCGAACCACCCGCGACGCCGGACGCGCCGCATGCAGACACGGCGGCCAGCACGGACAGAATCACGGCAGTGGGAAGGTCGACGCTGATTCCCAGGGTGTTGCTGGCGGCCATGGCCATGACGGTGATGGTAACCGCCGCACCTCCCATGTTAATGGTGGCACCCAGGGGAATGGAGACGGAATAGACGTCTTTATCCAGCTTGAGCTTGCGGCACAGCTCCATATTGACGGGGATGTTCGCTGCGGAGCTGCGGGTGAAAAATGCGGTCAGGCCGGATTCCTTGATGGTGCGCAGAACCAGCGGATAGGGGTTCTTACGGGTGCAGGCGTACACGACGAGCGGGTTGGCGACGAAGGCGAGGAAGAACATGCAGCCAACGAGCACGAGCAGCAGCATGCCGTACTCGGTGAAGATTTCCAGGCCGTTGGTGGACACGGCGGTGTAGACCAGGCCGAAGATGCCGAAGGGAGCAAGGCTGATAACCCAGCGGACAACGTGGCTCACGGCGTCGGAAACGTCGGTGAAGACCTTCTTGGTTGCCTCGGAAGCGATGCGCAAAGCCACGCCCAGAAGCACGCCCCATGCAAGGATGCCCAGGTAGTTTGCGTTGACGAGCGCATCGACGGGATTTGCCACCACGTTCATGATCAGCGTGCCCAGGACTTCGCTGACACCCTCGGGCGAGGTGTTCTCAGCCGCTTCGAGGCCGGTGAGGGTAAGCTCGATCGGGAAAAGGTAGCTTGCGATGACGGCAACGAGCGCCGCAATAAAGGTGCACAGAATGTAGAGCACGATGATCGTCTTCATGGAGCCATCTGCACGTGCGTTCGTGAGGGCGGAGATGACCAGGAAGAATACCAGGATGGGAGCGACCGCCTTCAGGGCGCCTACGAACAGGGTTCCGAAGATGCCGATCCATTCAAGCGTCGGTGCTACGATGCCGAGTACGGCGCCAAGAACGAGGAATACGAGAATTCGCTTGATGAGGTTTATCTCGTTCCATTTTTGCCAGATTTTCTTCACCACACATCCTTTCGACAATCGATGGGATCGCGGCGCGACTGATTCGAATTCCTGCGAGGCAGTCGCGCTGGCCACCGAAAAGTAACAATGTTTGCGTATCATATCGCTTTGGCGCTCTGATTTGGTGGAGCGTCTTTCCGAAAAAAGGAAAAAGACCGCTCCTGGCAGCGAGCGGCGGGGGGTTCGATTGTTCGGAGGGTTCTGGAAGCAAAAAAATCCGCCCGTTCGCGGCAACGGGCGGATTCGGAGGAGCGAGAAGTAGGTTGAGGCCGATCGGCCGGTGGTTCGGGCGGACTATCGGCGCGAACCACCGGTTGGACATGCGAATTGATCGTTGGCGCGAAAGACCGGCCGGAAGCGAAGAATTCTCCTAAGAAGCCGCGCGCATCTCCTCGAGCGTCTTGCCCGCGTCGGGGTCGTCGAACACGGCCTTGTTCACGCGGCCTTCCTGTTTGGCGACGACCATGGTGCATACGGCGTCTCCCGTGATGTTGACGGCCGTGCGCGTCATATCGAGGATGCGGTCGATGCCCATGATCAGCGCGATGCCCTCAAGCGGCAGTCCTACGGAATTGAACACCATCGAAAGCGTGATGAGGCCGACGGAGGGAACGCCCGCGGTTCCGATCGAGGCGAGGGTGGCGGTGGCTATGACCGTCGCGTACTCGACCGGGCCGAGATCCACGCCGAATAATTGGGCGGTGAACACGACCGCCACGCCCTGCATGATTGCGGTGCCATCCATATTGATGGTGGCGCCCAAGGGGATGGTGAATGAGGAGATGCGGCGATCTACGCCCATCTTCTTGTCCAGGGTCTCGATGTTCAGCGGAATGGTGGCGTTAGAGGTTGCTGTGGAGAACGCGAACGCCATGACCGAGACGAACTTCTTCAAAAACGTGAACGGGTTGACGTGCGCGAACACGCTCAGCAAGATCATGTAGACCACGAGGCATTGCAGAGCAAGCGCCAGAAGAACCCCGAGCATGTATTTCACCATGGGCAAGAACGCATCGAAGCCTATGTTGGCGAAGGTGCGCGAAAGCAGGCAGAATACGCCGATGGGAGCGACGAGCATGACAATGGAGGTCATCTTCATCATGATGTCGTTGAACTGCTCGAAGAAGCTGTGCACCGTTTCTGCCTTGCGGCCAAGCAGTGCGATGATGATGCCCACGAACAGGGCGAAGAAAATGACCGGGAGCATGTCGCCGTTGGCGAGCGACTGGATGGGGTTTTTCGGAATGATGTTCAGAAGCGTATCGGCGATGGAAAGCTCCGAGGCCGCGCTTGCGGTATCGAGCGTCGAGGTATCGCTCACTACAATCGAGGACATGTCGACGCCTTTGCCCGGGCTGATCAGATTGCCGACGCCCAATGCCACGCCAACGGCGATGGCGGTCGTGCATATGTAGAAGATAAGCGTCTTCACGCCAACGGTGCCGAGGGTCTTGGTATCGCCGATAGAGGCGGCGCCGCAGATAATCGAGCAGAACACGAGCGGAACGACGAGCATTTGCATCAAGCGGATGAATCCTTGGCCGACGATGTAGAAGACGCCGTCGACGAACACGTCGTCTCGTACGGTTCCGGCGGGGATGAGGTAGTGAAAGATCACGCCGCAGACGATGCCGAGCACGAGCGCGATAAGAATGGTGGTGGTCAGGCCGAGTTTGCGACGTTTTTTCGTCATGGCCTTTTCGGGGGTTTCGGTCATGGATGCTCCTTTCTCGCGCTAGGCCGTCATGCCGTGGTCGGCCATGTAGGCCTTCAGGTCGTCTTCCCATCGGGGCATTTCGAAGATACCGGTCATCTTGATCATGAGGTTTTCAAGCTCGATGCGGTAGGCGTCTTCGGGATTTTGCTTGCCTACGAGATTCGTGGTGGGGACGCCGGCGAGTTCGAGCGCGCGCTTGGCGAATTCGTAGCGGCTGCACAGCCCTTCCGTTGATGCGTGGAAGGTGCCGAACTCGCCCGATTCCATGACGGAGATGACGAAGTTGGCATAGGTGTTCGACGAGGTAGGGGAGGCAAACTGGTTCGCGGGGACTTCGATTGTCTCGCCTTTTCTGCTCATTTCTATTATGCGTACGAGATAGTCGGTAGGCAGTGCGGTGTATACCCAAGAAGACCGCACGATGATGTGGCGGGGATTGAGCTCGCGAACGAGCGTTTCGCCCGCTTCCTTCGATTTTCCGTAGACGTGGGGAGGCAGCGTCTTGTCGAACTCGTTGACGGGATGCTGGATGGAGCCGGGGTAGAGGTCGTCGGTTGAAAGGTGGACGATCAGGCCGCCGACGGCCGCGCTGGCGATGGCAAGGTTGCGCGCGCCGAGGGCGTTGACCTTGTAGGCGCGTGTGGGGTCTTGCTCGGCGAGTTCCTTGCTGGAAAGGCCCGCGCAATTGATTACGACGTCGGGACGGTAGGTATCGACGTAGTTGTTGACCGCTTCGAGATCGGTGATGTCAAGCTCGGCGTCTGTCGTCATGATGATGTAGCGTGCGTGATCGAGGTGGTGTTCGATCGCTTGGCCCATGCGTCCAGCCGCGCCCGCGATCCAGATGACCTCTTGGGGACCCATTCTCATATATCCTCTTTTCGACAGGTGCTCGCGCAAAGCCGAATCGTGGAAAGCGGAACTCTGGCGAGCTGAAACGGTGAAAGCAAGAAATTATAAGCCTGGCGAAGAACCGCAAGACTGCAGCGCACGGACTGTTTCCGGTATTTAACAATTTGTCGGCGAGCGGCTTGTCTCGCTGTCGAGTTTTTTGTCCCTGCCGAGGGGACGAACGTTCGCGTTCGCCCCCTCGGCTTGGTCGAAAAGCCGTGCCTAGGAGCTTTCGAGCGGGAAACGCATGGTTGTTTCGAAGCCCGCTGGGTCGCTCGTGGAGAAATCGATGCGCCCGCCGTGCGCTATGACGATGCGCGCCACAAGGGAGAGACCCAGACCGTGGTCGTTGAAGCCTGCGAGCTCTTTCGGGCGAAGCGAAGGTGGCATCTCGGCGGAGCCGGCCTCGCTTTCTGGTGCAATGGGCGCCCGCGCCGCCCGTGCGCCCATCGCGGCGTACTCTTCGTAGTGCGGGGGCGGGACGGGCCCGTTGTCGCGGCGGTCTTCGGAAAAGGCGGATGATGCGATGTTTTGGGCTTCGAGGTTGAGCCGGGCGATCGATTCTTCTGCCATACCGGTTCCGTCGTCGGCCACGCGAAGCAGCGCGAATCCTTCGTGCACGTCGGCTCCGAGCGTTATAGTGCAGCCTCCGTCGTTATGGCGCAGGGAGTTGTCGATGAGGTTGCGTACGGCGCGCGTGATAAGCCTTTCGTCCAGGGAGACACGCACCTGTTCCGCCGCCGGAGAGATATCGGCCTCGATGGAGAAGCGTTCATCAAGGCGGTCGTTGGCGCAGTCTGCGGCGATGGATCTGACCATGCGGGCGAAGGCCACGGGATGCGCGTCGAGCGGCTGCATGTCGTATTCGAGCTTCGAGGCTATGTTGAGGTCCGAGACGAGGTCGCGGATTCGCGCGCTCTGCCTCACGACAATATGCGCCGAAGCGCGCACCTCGTCGGACAGGCTCTGGTTTTCAGCTATGCCCTCGGCGTGTCCCATGGCTATGGCGAGCGGCGTGCGGATGTCGTGGCTTACGCCGGCCACCCATCGCTTGCGTGCTTCGTCTTTGCGTCGCATGATGGCGCTCGCGGCATTGATGCTTTCTCCCACCTCGGAAAGCGAACCCGTCGCGTTGATATGCGCAGGTTTGCCCCGGGCGAGGTCGTCGAGCGATTTCACCATGGGCTCGATGTTTTTTTCGACGCGCCGGCGTGACACGAAATATGCCAGGAACATGATTCCCGCATCCACGATGAAGATGAAGAAAATGTAGAACGGGGTGCGCAGCGCGGTCTGCTGCGGCCAGTAGTTCAGGGGGAACATCGCGTAGGAGTCTTTGGGAAATCCAGTGACCAGGATTCCGTCGTCTCGCTTGCAGATAAAGCACGGGTAGTCGTCGAGATAGCCCATGCGCGCAAAGGTCGCGGCGTCTGCGAGCGTATAGGGGCGTATGACGCTTTCCGGGGCGTTTCTGCTCCAGTCCACGGTTCCTTCGTTGGATATGAGAATGGCCCAGCATTGCTCTTCGTCCATCCAGTTCTGGGCGTAGGTGGAAAGCTCGTAGTCTCCGTCTTCGTTTCGGACGAGGTCTTCTCCTATTTTCATGGTGACGCCTTTGGGCGTTCCGCTGCCGAATGCCTGATTGTTCTCATAGATGGTGATTCCCATATAGAGGAACAGGTCGACGAAGAGCAAAAGAATCGTCAGGCAGACGAACAACGCAGCTTGCTTTCCTATGGAGAACGGGGCGAACGTCTTGCGGCGTGCCCGTTTTGCGCGCTCTTGCGAAGGAGAGAATGTCGAATCGTTCTTATGCGCGCCCATGCTAGCGATCCTTTAAGACGTTGAGCCTGTATCCCAGGCCTTTCGCCGTGACAAGGGATTGAGGCTGGGAGGGGTCCTTCTCGATTTTTTCGCGAATACGGCGCACATGCGTCATGAGCGATTGCGCGTAGCCGAAGGAATCGCCCCAGGCGGCTTCGCACAGGGCGTCGGTCGTCACGATGCGGTTCGCGTTGCGGGCGAGCGTGTCGAGAATCGCCCGCTCCTTAACCGTCAGCGTCAGGTGTTCGCCGGTGTCGCGGCGCAGCACGTCGGCGTTCGCGAGGTCGAGCGTGGCGTTTTCCAGGTATACGGTTTCGGGCTCGGCCGGATAGCAGCGTCGCAGTACTGCCTGCATGCGCAAGATGAGCTCTTGCGGGCTGAACGGTTTCGTCACGTAGTCGTCGGCGCCGCAGCGCAGTCCGGCGAGGCGGTCGTCCGTTTCATCTTTCGCCGTGAGGAAGATGACGGGCAGGGGCGTGTCGGGCTCGAAGGCGCGCAGGTATTGGCACAGCGTGAATCCGTCGCCGTCGGGAAGCATGACGTCGAGCAGGGCAAGCTCGGGCTTTGTCTGCCGGTATGCGGCAAGCGCTTCCTGCACGTTGGCCGCTTGGGCAACATGGGAAAAGCCCTCCGCTTCGAGCATGGCCGCCACCATGCGGCGCAGCTCGGGTTCGTCGTCCACCAGGAGAATCCTCCGTTTTTTCAAGCTTTGGTCGCTCATTGTCGCTCCAAGATGTCGTCGTGCATTCGTTGCGTACGCGGTGTTGTCGAATATGGCTCGGCGTGAGGGAGGGGCACAAGACCCTGCGGGTCTGCCGCGCATGCGGCATTGCCTGGACCCGCCGGTTTTCGGGCGTGCGTGCGTGCGCTTCGTCCATTAAAGCACGAAGCGCCGTTCGTGGAGCATTCGACGCATCGATGTCAGGCAAACGTCAGGTTGGGGAAAGGTTGGCGCAAGGGGACGCTTCTACGATGGAATGGTCATGAAATGCGGGCGTTTCGCTTGGCCACTGCCTTGGCGGGCGTGGCGTCGAGTGCGTTTTGCCCGTCGCAACGATAGGAGGAAGCCATGGCAGGTCATGTGCTTGAAGTTCAAAACGTCACGAAACGCTACGGCAGCGCGAAGCGCGGGGACGAGCTGGCGACGCTCGGTCTTGCGGGCGTGAGCTTTTTCGTGGACGAAGGCGAGTTCGTAGGGATCATGGGCCCGTCTGGTTCGGGCAAATCCACGCTTTTGAACTGCATATCCACGATCGATGTGGTCACGAGCGGCTCCATTCGCGTGGCGGGACGTGATATAACGACGCTTTCCTCCAAGGAGCTTTCGCGCTTTCGCCGCGACGAGCTGGGGTTCGTCTTCCAGGATTCGAACCTGCTTGACACGTTGACGGTGCGAGAGAACATCGCCCTTGCGCTCACCATCCAGAAGGCTCCTTCGAGAGAGATTCCCGCGCGCGTGGAAGACATGGCGTCGCGCCTTTCCATCGCCGAGGTGCTCGACAAGTACCCGTATCAGATATCCGGAGGACAGAAGCAGCGCGCCGCCGCGGCTCGTGCGGTCATTACGCGTCCGAGCCTCGTCTTGGCGGACGAGCCCACCGGCGCTCTCGACTCGAAATCTTCCGGGCAGCTGCTTGAGACCTTCGAGCTTCTCAACCGTCTGGGCTCGACGATTGTCATGGTGACCCACGACGCCTTTACCGCCAGCTGGTGCAGCCGCATCATCTTTATCAAGGACGGAAAGCTGTGGGGTCAGCTGCGTCGCGAACAGAGCACGCGCGAGCAGTTCTTCGCGAAGATCGTCGCCGCAACCACCCAGCTCGGATCGGAGGCGGACCATGCTTGCTAAGCTCGCGTTCGCCAATGTGCGAAAATCGGCGAAGGATTTCGCCGTGTACTTTTTCACGCTGGTGCTTGGCATCGCCGTGTTCTACGCATTCAACTCCGTTGCCGGGTCGGATGCGGTCGCGCGCATCTCCGAGGATACGCGGCAGATGGTGGAACTTTTGGGCGTGATCATATCCGGCGTCTCGCTGTTCATCGCGGTCATCCTGGCGTTTCTTGTCATCTACGCCAACCGTTTCCTCATCAAGAGGCGCAACAAGGAATTCGCTCTGTATCTGACGCTCGGCATGCGCAAGAGCGACTTGTTCAAGGTTTCCGCTCTGGAGACGTGCATCGTGGGAGCGCTTTCGCTTGTCGTGGGGCTTGTCTTGGGCATCGGGATATCCCAGGTTCTTTCCAACGTGGCGGCCTCGATGTTCGATACCGCGGTGGAAGGCGTGGCGTTTTCCATCTCCGCGGAAACGCTCGTCTATACCGTTGCTGTCTTCGCGGTTATTTTCTTCGTCACGGTCGCGCTCAATACGGGTTATCTGTTCAAGGCGAAGCTTATCGATCTGCTGCATGGCGATCGGAAGAACGAGGTGCTGACCCTGCGCAGCCTGCCGCTTTCCTTCGTTCTTTTCGTCGTATCGTGCGTAATCATCGGCGTTTCCTACAAGCTTCTGATGGACAACGGCCTTATGAACGTCAATGAGCAGTTCATTGGTGCGACGGTTCTGGTATGCGTGGGAACCGTGTTGTTCTTCTATTCGCTCTCCGGGTTTCTGCTCCGCCTTTTCCAGACGATAAGGCCGCTGTACCTGCGTGGCTTGAACATGTTCTTCCTGCGCCAGCTTTCTGCACGTGTGAATTCCGCATTCGTGTCGATGAGCGTGATTTCGCTGACGCTTTTCCTTGCTATCACCAGCGTGTGCGGCGGCATAGGCATCTGCAACGTGATGGCGTCGGGGGTGGAAAGCGGGACGAAATATGACGCAAGCGTCATTGCCGGCTATATGACACCCGACCCCGAAAGCGGCGAGATGGTCTCGATTGTCCCCGAGGGTTTCGATGCGTTCGTCGAAGAGCACGATCGCGATATGGCCTCTGGGCTTGCCGACAGTGCCGCCGCGCTCGGCGCCGCATCGTGGGACGATCTTGTCGATCGCAGCGTCCAGGTTGATTTCTACATGTCGGGCATCACGTACGGCGACGTAAGGCAGGCTTCGGGCGAATCGATTTTCGATCACGTAGGCGCCGGCATCATGTCTTCCGATATGGAGTCGAACTCGTTTCTCGATGTAGTGGGCGTTTCGCAGTTCAACGATGCGCGCGAGCTTGCGGGGCTGGAGCCTGTTGCCCTCGGGGAGGACGAGACGCTAATTTGGAGCGACTTCACCACGACCGTGCCGTATTTCGAAGCGGTTGCCAGCAAACAGCCGGTTCTTTCCTACGAAGGACGCGACCTGCGCGTGAGAAGCGAGATTTCGCGTGACACGCTTGAGACCACCGGCGTGGCCCAAAGGGCTGGTGTGCTTGTGGTTCCCGATTCGTGCATCCCTTCTGACGCGATCCCCTACTCGTCGTTGCTCGACGTGCAGTGCAAACCGGGCCAGGCCGAGGCATTCGGTGCTTTTATGGACGAGGTCGAAAACACTCCGGATACGAACACGTGGCCGGTGACGATGGTGCAGACGGCGTCCGACGTGCGTACGCAGAGCAAAGGCCTTGTGGCCGTGGTGAGCTATCTGGCCATGTATATCGGCTTCGTTTTGGTGATCGCCTGTGCGGCAATCCTTGCGATTCAGCAGTTGACCGACGCTTCAAACAATGTGCGCCGCTATGAGCTGCTCGCCAAGCTCGGCGCCCCCGAGTCCATGATAAGCGGCGCCCTTTTCAAGCAGATTGGCATCTACTTCCTCTTCCCACTTGTGCTAGGCGTCGCGCATACGCTGTGTGCCATGCAGGTGGTGATCGATGTAGTGAGGGTGTTCGGATACATGGATATCGGCCAGATGAGCGTGATCGCTGTCGCGGCATTCCTGGCGGTGTACGGCGCATACTTCCTTGTGACGTATTTCACGGCACGCGCCATGGTGAGGTTCCGTCGTTCATAGAGCTCAATTATTCGGCGCGTTTCAGCTGACGTATCGGGAAGGGGCATCGTGCTTAGTACGCGGACCCTTTCCCAAATCGCCGTGCAAGCTCATAGAGCCAGGATAAAAAACAGGCCGGGATGCATATGCGTGCATCCCGGCCTGTTTGGGAAGAAGACGCTAGAGAGGAGAGAAGCGTCTTCGCCTTGGCGTGGTAAGCGCCCAAGGCTTCTCTACCGCCTGCAAGGGAAAGGGGCGGTTGTGGGCTTCGGCTCGTAGATAAAGGGGAAAGACGAGCCGAGCCGCGTCGGTCCGAGCAAGGAGGTTGGTGGACCGATTCGTCGGCTTCGTATATATGGGGAAGAGCAAGCCGAGCGTGGGGCATGTCCGAAGGGTGTCATTCGGAACGATTGCCATAATAGGTTCGAAAACAGCCCCTGAAATCCCCCAATAGGGAGTATTTACGGCGATATTTAGGGCATTGCTCTGGTTTTAAGCGCCTACTCATTTTTATGTGAGGTATCAAAATGCCAGGTCAAAGTCATACTTTAAGTATGAGGATGCTTTGTTTGCCACAATGCGGGGTGTTTTGCCATCAGGAAAGGAACGAAACGAGTGCACGCGATATGGCTTCCGCGGCAGCCCGCGCATCGTGTTTCGAAAGCCCCGCATAGCTTATGACGAGGCGGCATCTGCTCGAATCGGGCGCTTCGTCGGCTCCAATTCGGTAGGAAGAAAGCGATTTTGCGGCGACGTCTTGCTTCAGGAGAGATTCGACCATGGCGTTTTCAAGAAGGGTGCAAGAGGCGGAATTGTCCTGAGGACGGTTTTCTTCGGGCGAGGCTTCGCCTTGCGTGTGCACCTCCATGAGGAAATGAAGCCCTGAATCTATGTTTTCGAAGGAAAGATAAGGGCCTGCAGGCGTTAGTCGGAGAGCTTCGATAAGGGCGTTGCGCACTGCTTTGCATCGCGTTTTCGTTCGGTTGATGTGGCGGTCAAGATCGCCTTGCTCGATGAAGCGCGCAAGGGCCATCTGATCGATGGCGGGAACTGTGCAGGAATAGAATCCCATGCGTTCGCGATAGACGCGCGCGAGATGCGCGGGAAGCACCATGTAGGCGATGCGGAAGGCCGAACCGAGCGTTTGAGAGAAGGTGTTCGTGTAGATGACGCGCTCGGATCGGTCGATTCCCGAAAGAGAGGGAATGGGTTTTCCCGCGAGGCGAAACTCGCAATCGTAGTCGTCTTCGATGATGTATCTCCCCGGTTTTTCTGTGGCCCAGGCCAAAAGCTCGTAACGTCTGCTCGGAGGCATGACGATTCCCGTAGGAAATTGGTGCGAAGGCGTGATATGCGCAAGGTCGGCCCCGCAGGCGCGAAGGCCTTCGGAGGAAATGCCCTTCGCATCAAGGGGGATGGGGAATATGCGAATCCCGTTTGCCTCGTAGATGCTTGCAAGGCGCCCGTAGCCTGGGTTTTCTAAAGCGACCGCTTCCGGCCTTTCGAGGAGCTGGATGATGAGGTTGTAAAGAACCTGCGCGCCTGCGCCTACGACGATGCAGTCGGGGTCGGCCTCAAGGCCGCGCACCGAGCGGATGTGCCAGGCGATCGCCTCTCTGAGGCGTTTGGTGCCTTGGCAATCCTGGGCCGAGACCAAATCTGAACGAGGCTCGAGAGAAAGGGTGTCGCGCAACGTTTTGGCCCATGTGCTGAAAGGGAAGGAGTCGGGGCTCATTTCCAAGGACGCCAGATTGAAGCGAATCCTGGACTTTACATTATATAGCTCTGGTTTTTCTAAATTATACAATGTAAAGTACCGCTGTGAAGAGGAATTTCCCTCTTGAGGGTCACGACCTTTTCTATCCTTTTCGGGCGCGGTCGAGGGCGTATTTTTGCCTGTCGCAAAGTCTGAAAAATCCCGGCGAGCGTTCTGGGGCTGCGGTTGGGAGAGGATGTCGCAGGCGAAATACCCGCGGCGAGGCTCGGCGTAGAGGTAGCCTTCCGCCATAAGCTGGGCGTAGGCCGACTCAACTGTGATGAGGGCGACCCCGAGATTGCGGGCGAGCGTCCGCTTGGAAGGAAGCCTGTCGTGAGGATGCACGATGCCGTCTTCGATGTCTTTTTTGATGCACTTGTACAGGTAGACGTAGAGGGGGTCTTCGTTTCTTTCGTCGAGGTTGTATGTCAACATAACTGGCTCTATCTATTAGAAAACTGGTCTTAATCTGATTCTATCAAAAAGAGTGAAATTGGATATACCGCCATACCCAGAACGGCACTATCCTGCCGAATCGACATCAATCTTGCCGCGACGCAGCTGAAAGGAATGCCCTATGGAACACGGAGTTGCTTTGAAGGACGAGGCGGTAGCGAAGGAGCGGGCCTCCTTGAATCGCTCGTTGGCCCGCATGTTGAAAGGCGGCGTGATTATGGACGTTACGTCGCCCGAGCAAGCGCGCATCGCGGAGGAAGCGGGGGCGTGCGCGGTCATGGCCCTCGAGCGAATCCCTGCCGATATACGGGCGGCTGGGGGCGTTTCCCGCATGAGCGACCCGAAGATGATCAAAGGCATTCAGGACGCCGTTTCTATTCCCGTCATGGCGAAGTGCCGCATCGGTCATTTCGTCGAGGCACAGGTTCTCCAGGCGATCGACATCGATTACGTGGACGAATCCGAGGTTCTCTCTCCGGCCGACGATGTGCACCATATAGACAAGACGCGTTTTGCCGTGCCGTTCGTCTGCGGAGCCCGCGACTTGGGCGAGGCGCTTCGACGCGTAGCGGAAGGCGCTTCCATGATCAGGACGAAGGGGGAGCCGGGCACGGGCGACGTAGTACAGGCGGTTCGCCATATGCGCGCCATGATGGCGGAGGTTCGTCGCGTTGTTGCCATGGCCGACGACGAGCTTTTCGAGCACGCGAAAAGCCTGGGCGTTCCTTATGCCTTGCTTCGCCGCGTGCATGACGAGGGCCGTCTTCCCGTGGTCAACTTCGCAGCAGGCGGCATTGCGACGCCTGCGGACGCTGCGCTGATGATGCAGTTGGGAGCCGAAGGCGTGTTTGTGGGTTCGGGAATCTTCAAATCGGGCAACCCGTCCAAGCGTGCGGCGGCAATCGTGCAGGCCGTTACCCACTTCGAGGATGCGCGGCTTATAGCGAGTCTTTCCGAAGATTTGGGCGAAGCTATGGTTGGAATCAACGAGCAGGAAATAGACGTGCTCATGGCGCAGAGGGGAATCTAGAAATGTGCGCGACCGGGTGTGGAGAATCGCCTAGAGTGGCCGTGTTGGCGCTGCAGGGAGCTTTTGCCGAGCATGAAGTCGTGCTCGCGAAGCTCGGGGTGCGTTGGACGGAGCTTCGCGAGGCGGGTGATCTGCGCAAGGAGTTCGACGCTCTTATTCTTCCTGGCGGCGAAAGCACGGTCCAGGCGAAACTGCTTGAAGACCTTGGCATGCTCGCTCCTTTAAAGGCCCGCATCGAAGGCGGGATGCCGGTTCTTGGTACGTGTGCGGGAGCCATCCTGCTTGCGGAGGGAATCGACGAGGGGAAAGGGTCGGGCTCGTGCTCTGGCGGCTCTCCTCGGGGCTTTGCGACCATGCCGATCATGGTGCGGCGAAACGCTTACGGCAGGCAGCTGGGGAGCTTTCGCACCGAAGGGTTGTTTGCATGCTGCAAGAACCCTTCGAAAAGCGGGAAGATTCCGATGACGTTTGTGCGCGCTCCGCGCATCGAGGCGGTAGGTGAAGGCGTCGAGGTGCTCGCTCGGGCGCACGGCGATATCGTCGCCGTGCGCTACGGAAACCAGATGGCGTTGTCGTTTCATCCGGAGCTCGATGACGACACGTCCGTTCACGAGGTGTTCCTTTCGCTTGTGCGGTGAATGTGAACGCTTCGTGCGCGCCGCGTCAAATCCGCGTCAACTTGCACGGTGCTTTGCGATCTTTTCGGATTCGTTTCCTAGGATGGCGAAAAGCCGAAGGCAAAGTGCGGCTGGAAGGCTCGGTCTCATCGAGCCGGCTCGCGCGGAAAGGAGAGCCCGATGATTAAACTCGTGGCATCGGATATGGATGGAACGCTGCTCGACGAGAGGTCGCGTGTTCCTCAGGAGACCTTCGATTTGATTCGGGGCCTTACAAGCGTGGGGGTTCGCTTCTGCGCCGCGTCGGGCAGACGCTTCGACACGCTTCAGGAGTTTTTCGGACCCGTTGCCTCTTCGATGGATTTCGTCGCGTCGAACGGGGCTCAAGTGGTCGTGAACGGAATTCTGGTCGATCGCGAGGTCTTCTCGCACGCGGCGCTTCGACGGTTGCTGTCCGTGACAAGGCGTTTCAGCTGTCTTCATCTGGTGGTGTTCGATCGCACAAACAGCTATCTGCTCGACGACCCCTCCTGCTACAAGGCGGAATTCGACAAGGACCTCCCCAATCCCATTCGCATGGAAGATATGCCCCCTGCAAGCACGTCAATCGTGAAGGCATCGATATTCTGCGACCATGAGCTCATGGACATGGCGTACGTGCTCTCCCGAGAGCTCGATGACGATTTCGTTTTCGCGCCGTCCGGCTCGAACTGGATCGACGTCATGCAGCGCGGGGTTTCAAAGGCCACAGGCATCGAGCAGGTCATGCTCGCGCACGGCGTGAAGCCCGACGAGGTGATGGCGTTCGGCGACTCGATGAACGATTACGAAATCCTTCGCATGGTGGGGGAGTCGTGCGCTATGGGAAACGCCCGCTATGCGGTGAAGGAGATTGCGAAAAGGGTCATTGGCACGAACGTTGAGCATGCGGTGCAGCGCGAGATGAAAGAGCTGCTTGATGCCCTTCGCCGATGACGGCCGTTATGCTGCGGTAAGCGCCGGCCGTCATCGGCTTTTGCGCCTTCGAGGCGCGTGCGCGTAAAACGTTACGCTTCGATGGAGACCGACGAGCCATTGCGGCCGCGCTTGACGACGATCTTGCGGTCGATGCTCTCCTTGAGCTCGTCCACGTGGCTGATGATGCCGATGAGCTTGTCTCCTCCGGAAAGCTCGGTCAGGGTCTTGACGGCAAGCTGCAACGATTCCTGATCGAGCGAACCGAACCCTTCGTCTATGAACATCGTGTCAAGCTGCACGCCCCCGGCGTGGGCCTGCACGACGTCTGAGAGCCCCAAGGCGAGTGCGAGGGCCGCCTTGAACGATTCTCCACCGGAAAGAGAGGATGCATCGCGCATCTTGCCGGTGTAGGCGTCCATGACGTCGAGGTCGAGCCCGCTCTGTCCGCTTTTCGTGATGGCGGAGCGTCTTCTGACAAGCTTGTAGCGTTCGTTCGTCATGGCGCGCAGGCGACGGTTTGCTGCCGCTATCATGCGGTCGAAATACATACTCTGCACGTATGTCTCGAATGCGATTTTGTCTTTTCCTGCGAGCCTGCCGTTGGCGGTGTCGGCCAGCGTTGCCACTTCCCCGTAACGCTCGTCGACAGCGCCGGCCTTTTTTGCCAGGAGGCGTACCTGCTCGAGCGTTTTTTCGTTTGCAGAGAGAGCTGCGCCTATTTCCGCGAGGCTTTGCTCTTCGCGCTCGAGTGCGTCGTGCGCATTGCGCCGTTCTTCTTCAACCTGATCTTTCTCGTAGGAAGGGGCCTCTCGTATCGAGCGGGCGAGCGTGTCCGCCTCGCCCCGTGACGCTGCGAGTTCCTTTTCCGATTCGCCTAGGGATGTTCGGATTCTTGCGAGGGTCGCGTCGAAGAGGTCAATCTGCTTCTGCGCATCCTGTATTGCGCGCAATGCTTGTTCCTTGCTTTCGTATTTCAGGCGTGCGCGGGCCGAGGAGGCGGAGGAGTCGGCCGACTCGGCCTGCGCGAGAAGCGCGGCTTCACGCCTTCTGGCTTCGGCGCCTTCCGACTGCGCTTGCGCGAGCAGCTCTGATGCGCGCCGTTCGTCATCTCGGGCTTTCTGCAACGTTTGCGCGTCGGCCCGTGCGCGAGCGAGGGCCTTCCGTGCCGTTTCGAGGGCTTGCTGTGCTTCGGCGTGCTTTTTTTCGAGCTCCTGCGCACTTTCATAGGGGATGGCCTCGCGCCGTGTGCGGGCCGTTGCGCTGTGGCGCTCTGCCTCGGCAAGGGCGCTTGCGGCCTGGCTCGCATGAAGTCTTGCCTGTTCATCTGCTGCTTTGTGGCGCTGTTGTGCTGCGTGCAGCAGCTCGATCGCTTTTTTCAGTTTCGCGGAATCTTCGGTTGCCGCGGCAAGCTTTGCCCGAGCGTCGGCAAGGTCTTCTTGTTCCTGGCTGATGCGCGCTGCCCGTTGCTCGCGAGGGCCTTCTGCCTCTATGACGGCCTTGAGCGCCTCTTCCTTTTCTTGTGCGGCGGCATGCGCCGCCGATGATTGCCGCGATGCCTCTTCTGTTTTCTTTGTCGCGTTCGTCCATGCGCGCTGAAGCGCTTCCACCTGCTCTTTGGAAGGGGTGGAAAGGGGCGCTGTGGCGGGGCGTGGATGCTCGATGGAGCCGCAGACAGGGCAGGGGTTTCCTGGCATAAGGCCGGATGCGAGCAGCCCCGCCTGCCCATCGAGGTAGAGGGATTGCGCTTGGGACCATGCGTGGTGCGCCTCGTCGGAGGCCTCCTTGGCCTTTGCGTAGTTTTCGAGCGCTTGGCGAGCGTTTCGACGCGCATCCCCGCAGGCTTTCTCGGCGCGTTCTTCGGCGTGCGCTGCGGCCTGAAGGCGTTCGAGGGATTCCTCTATTTCGCGCGTGCGCGCCTCGTATCGAACGATGCGCTCGGGTGCGTCCGAGAGGGCAACCCGAGCGGCTTCCGCCTTATCGATGGCCTCGGCCGCCTTTGCCCGCTGCGCCTCGGAGGCCTGCGCGTCGCGCTGCTGTTTCTCCGATTCCGCCCTGGCTTGCACAGCTTGTTTTTCGGTTTTCTCCATGGACTGCCAGGCCGCAACGTGGGCGACCGTGCTCTTGAGCTCTTCTTCTGCGTCCTTGCATGCGAGGCGCGCGTCCGCATAGACCTTCTCTGCATGTGCCAGATCGGCTATGGTTTGCGCTGCGCGGCTCTGTTCGTCTTTGAGACCTGCCTCGCGCTCCAGCGCGGCTTTCGCCTTCGAGGCGGCCGCCTGCGCTTCGGCGTGCAGGTTTTCGGCGTGGCGGATGTCTTTTTCGAGCTTCTCGTACAGCGGCAGCTCGCTTTGCCCGACGGCCACGTGGTTTGCCAGGTCGTCTCGGATGCTTTGACCCAAGGTCTGCTCGTCGAGCTTTCGGCGTGCGTGGGCGGCGACGGACTCGAGATCGTTCACTCGCTGGTCTACTGCGGCTTTTTTCGTTTTGAGGGCGTCCAGGTGAGCGAGGCCGTCTGCGGCGGAAAGCGCAGCGTCCCTGCGGCTTTTGGCGGCGTCAACGCGCGTTTTCTGCGCGGAATGGCGCTCTCGATCGCGAATGACGGCTTCCTCCAGGGTGTCTTTCAGCCAATTCGCCTGAAGGGTGTCCTGTTCAAGCTGCTCTGCGAGCGATTCGGCCGCTTCCGCTTCGAGGCGGGCGTTTCCCGCATGAACGCGCACTTCCTGCACGATCGATCTGTGCTGTGCTTCCAGGGCGTTTTTTTCTTCAGCGAGACGCCGCTGGAACGCCTGGAACTTTCCCGTGTCGAACAGGGTGCGAAATATTCTGCTTCGTTCGTCGGTGCTCGCGGAAAGCAGCTTGCGGAAATCTCCCTGTGCGATCATGACGATTTGGGCGAACTGCGTTCGGTCTATGCCGAGTATTTCCTTTACGGCGGCGTCAACGTCGCGCACGCGCGTTATGGGCGCTTTCCCCGGTCGTTCAAGGACCGCCTCGGGGGCTTGCGTCGTAGTGCCTTCGCCGCGTTTTTTGGCGCGTTCGTATCCGGGGCAGCGCCATATGCGATAGAGGGAGCCGCGATAAGCGAATTCGAGCTCGACGCTTGTTTCCGCTGCGGGGTCGGCGAAGTCGCTTCGAAGCGTCTTCGTGCTGCGGTCGTCGCCGCTTGCGCAGCCGAACAGGGCAAACGATATGGCGTCGAAGATGGTGGTCTTGCCTGCGCCCGTATCGCCCGTGATGAGGTAGAGCCCGTGGTCTTTGAACCTGGCGAAGTCTATCTCGGCCGTTTTGGCGTAGGGACCGAATGCGTTCATGGTGAGCTTGACGGGTCTCATCGATTCTCCTCGTTGTTCTCGAGCGCGTCGGCGGCGAGCTTGCTTTGGGCTTGCGTCAGGGGTTTTCCGTTCTGGGTTTCGTAGAACCGGGCGAACAACTCGATGGGGGAAAGCTGCTCGAGGTCGGTTTCCTCCTCGGCATCATGGGCCGCATTGCTTTCAGAACGTGCGTTGTCGTAGGAGATGCTCATGACGTTTTTGTAGACGCTGCGAAGCGCGGAAAGCGCATCGACGGGGGGAAATGCGTCGGTGAGCACGACGTGCAGGTAATCTTCACGATCGCTCTGCGAAAGATCGGCGGTCGTCTCATCGGACACGAGCTCTGCCAAAGGGCCGCGGACTTGGCGCATATCGTGAAGGGGCTCGAGGGGGATGAGCTCTATATCTACCGACCCCTTTGCCCCGAGCGTGATGAGCGGCGCCGATTTCGGGTAGTCGATTTCGGAGGCGGAGTATTTCAGGATGCTTCCGCTGTAACGTGCGGTGTCGCGTCCGATGCGTTGGGGCCGATGGACATGTCCGATGGCAACGTAGTCGAACGCATCGAAGACGCTCACGTCCACGTTGTCTACGCCCCCGAGCGAAAGCTCGGAATCGGTTCGGTCGGGCTGGGTTCCTCCGTACGTGACGAACTGGTGGGTCAGCGCCACGTTGCGCATGCTGGAATCGAGGGGACAGGAGTCGGCAACGAGGCGCAAGGCATCGGTGTAGGTGACGATTTCTTCATCGGGGAAGAAGGGACGCACGAGGGCGGGCTTCAAGAAGGGAAAAAGCCAGAATATGACGGGGCCGTGCTCGTCTTCGAGGGCGACGTGCGCGATTTCGCCGTTGTATGCCGGCGAAAGATGGATGCCGTTTTTCGCGAGCAGGTCCGATGCGTAGGCCACGCGCTCGGCCGAATCGTGGTTGCCCGGGATGGCGATGCATGCGGCGCCCGTCTTTGCGACGGCGGATAGGAACCAGTCGACGCATGCCACCGCGTCTGCGCTCGGGGCGGACCGGTCGTAAATATCGCCCACGATGAGCAGGGCGTCTATTTTGCGTGTGCGGATGATGTCGAGGATGCGCTCGAGCATGAAGCGCTGGTCGTCGAGCATGGGAAATTCGTTGACTTGCTTTCCGATGTGCAGGTCCGAGATGTGCAGAAGACGCATGGCGCTCCTTTGTGCTCTGGTGTCTAAGCCGTCTACGCGGATAAACACGTACATGTGTTCGGTATTGATACATCATAGCATCATATGGAGCACGCATGCGCTTCGATTTGCTCTCGTTATTTCCTTTTCGCTTTCAGTGCGCCTTTATCGCATCGGTTGCCCCATGAGTCAATGAGGTCGTCGTCGCGGTAGACGCAGACGATCTCGCAATGGTTGGGGCATTTTTGACAGATGATTTCGCGGGTTTTGAATTCGAAATCGTCTATGTCGAATTCAAACGGGCGCAGGTCCTGCTCGGGCGTGCCCGCGGCGAGCAGCGCCGCACCGAACGCGCCCATGAGGTGGCCGTCGGCATCGACGGTCACCTCGCACCCGAGCGCCTCTTCGAAGAAGTGCACGACGCCGACGTTTTTGCTCACGCCGCCCTGGAAGACGACGGGTGCATTGATCTTCTTGCCCTTGCCGACGTTGTTGAGGTAGTTGGTTGCTACGGCCTTGCACAGTCCGGCGATGACGTCTTCGCGCGCGTAGCCCATCTGAATCTTGTGGACCAGATCGCTTTCGGCGAATACGGTGCATCGGGCGGCTATGTTGGCGGGGTTGTCGGAGCGCAGGGCTATTTCGCCGAACTCCTCGACCTCCACGCCGAGCCTGTGGGCCTGGCTCGAGAGAAACGACCCCGTTCCTGCGGCGCATAGCGTATTCATGGCATAGTCCACGGCGACGCCGTCTTCCACGCAGATGATTTTCGAATCCTGGCCGCCGATCTCGAGGATGGTGCGCACGTCGGGGTGCAGATACGTCGTTCCGACCGCGTGCGCGGTGATTTCGTTTTTCACCACCTGTGCGCCGAGCATCGCCCCCACCAGGCGCCGGGCGCTTCCCGTGGTTCCCACGGCGGCGATTTCGATTTGTTCTCGGTCTATCTGGCGTGCGAGGTCTGCGACTACGCGGCGTGCGGCCTGGGAGGGGTCGCCTTCGGTCCAAAGATACGTCCGCGCAATGATCGAACGGTTTTCGTCTATGATGACGCCTTTGGTGGAGATGGACCCCGTGTCAACGCCGAGGAATGCGCGGCGGGGCGATGCGGATGCGGTTTGGTTGCTCATCGGACTGCCTTTCTCATGGCGATCATGTCGTAGAACGCTTCAAGACGCGTGTCGAGCCCCGTGTCGCTCGTCTGCGAATCGTAGCTGAGGAACAAAACGGGAACGCGGTAGTCTCGGCTGATGCGCTGAAGCACCGGCATGCAGTCGATTTCGGGCGTGCATCCCGACGATTTGAGGTGCACGATGCCGTCGAATCCTTCTTCGGCATAGCGCTTCGCGGCGGCGATAGTCAGCGTGGAGGTGGGGCCGGTATCGTATTCGACATACTCCGCCACTTCTCGGCGCAGTTCAGGCTCGTTATAGCGGATATTGCGGTTCGTGATGTTCATGACGCGCGCGAGGCTTACCTTCATATCGAGCAGTTTCCGTTCGACGTCGAGGTTGCTTTGCGGGTCGACGGCGGTGAAATACTCGCCCACGATGCCGATGCGAATCGGGTTTTCGGGCAAGGGCTCCGTCGCGGCCTCGAGGTCCTCGATGCCCGCCTGGAAGGCCGCCTCGACCTCGTGGCGCGTGGTCGCTTGCCCCATGCGCTCGAAGAAGGCGGCGCGCGCCTTGTCGACGTCTGCTCTTTCGCCGAACCCCGCGCGTTCGAGATAGCGGTCGTTGTAGGCGTCGAGACATTCGATCATCTTGAATGCGACGAGCATGCCCTTGATACCGTCGGCGACGGACAAATCGGGGTTGACGATTTTCTTGCACGTGCGCACATACTCCTTGAGGGGCCGGCCCGCTATGGCGGCGAAGTTGAGCATCTCGAACTCGTAGCCCATGTCGCGCAGGATGGATTCCTGAAGCTCTCCGTAATATCCCAGGCGGCAGGGCCCCGTGAACTGGACCAGCACGTCCGCGCCGGCATCGAGGGCCTCCATGTAGTTGCCGAGGATGTGCTTGAAAGGTGCGCAGACGAAGTCGTTGCTTTGCGCGGCGCCTCGCTCGAGGGTTTGCCTATTTGCTTCGGGCAGGCAGACGAACTCGGCGTTGAGGACGTGCTCTACGAAGAATCGGAAGGCTATGTCGTAGTAGCTGTAGCGGAAAAACGCGACGCGTGTCTTAGCGTGGCGCTCTCGCTTGCGGCGCTCGCGCTTCGCCACGAGTCGGGCGGGGCGGCCGTCCTGCTTGCGCACGGACGCGCTTGCCCGCGGGCCTTCGTCGTAGCGACGGCCGAGCGTGTCGAGGGCATCGAGCGTGTCTCCGAGGAGATTCGCGGCGCGAAGGGGCAAGGGGTCGTTCGCGCGTACGGGCGTGCTCGCATCCGTCGCGCAATCTTTCGGGGCGGTCATCGCAGGTAGCCTCCTTCTCGCTGATAGGTGAGGATATCGATGAAGCTTTCTATACGGGTCTCGAGGCCCGCCGTGCCGCTTTGCGCGTCGACGGTCAGCGAGAGCATGGGCTTGCCCTTGATGCAGCGGGCCACGGCGTCGTTGGTCATGGAGTCGGGGCCGCAGGGAAACGCGCTGATCAAGACGACGCCGTCGATGTCTTGATGCAGGCAGAGAAGCGCCCCGATCAGCTCTCGGTTCACGATCCAGGGAAGGGTTGCGGAGAATTCGAAGCTCTTTTCGAGGGCTTTCTCTCGATCGAAATCTTGGGCGAATAAAACGGTTGCGCCGAGCTCTTCGAGCGCGTCGACGACGCCTTTTCCCATGAGGGGGTCTTTCGCCACATAGGGATGGGCGACTACCAGGATGGCGAGCGGGGCTTTTTCGCCCCTGGATGTATCGGTCTTCTTCTTTCGGCGGCACAGCTCGTCGAGTTTCGCGTCGAGAGCGCGTTCTGCGTTCTTGCGTTCGTTTTTCGAGGCTTTGCGCGCTTCTTTCCAGGCCTGCTTCGCGTCGTGCTTCGTACATCCGAATTTCATGCCCATCTCAATGAAGGCGTCTTGCATCGACGTGGAGGACTCCTGCTCCTCTATGAGGCAGGACACGATGCGCGGTGGCGTGTCGCAGAAGGTGTTGCGCACCAGGTCGGGCAGCGCCTGGAACTTAGTGCAGAAGCTTTTGAAACGGCCAAGGTTTGCAAGGCTCGGCACGAAGATTGCGTCGCATGCGCCCATGAGGGAGTCCGCATGGCCCATGTAGAGCTTCGAGGCGAGGCAGCATTCGTCCATGGAAAGGGCGTCTCCCCGTTCGAGCATCGCGCGCTCGGACGGTTCGCTTGTCACGACGCGTATGCCGATGGCTTCGAAAAACGAAGTCCACAGCGTTTCGTAGCGGTAGAACATGAGCGCGCGGGGAATGCCCACGGTCCGTATGTCGGCATAGGGCGATGGTAGCATTGGCTTCTTCGGTGTCATGGCGCTCCTTCTGCTGCTTGCTGCGGACCTGCGTCTCGCGCGGATTCGCGCGGCGGGGAAACCGGGTTGCTTGCGTCGATTTTGCGTGCGAACGTGCCGCCTCACGACGGCGATTCAAAGTATTGTCTCCCTTTCGGCGCGAGGAGAAGGGGGTCTTGATGCATTGTTGCGCAATCGTCATCTTTTGATTCACATGCGCTTCAAGGGCGCCTCGTCGTACAATAGCGCTTTCGTGTTGAAAGGAGTTCCGTGGAAATCATCCTCGTTATGTGCGTCGGCGTGCTGGTGGGCGCTTTCGCGTTTCCCTCGTCGTTGAAGGGCGTGAATGAAAAACTTACGCTCGTTTCGACGGGTCTGCTGATTTTTTCCATGGGGGCTATGCTTGGGGGGCGTGATTCGTTTCTCGACGAACTTGCCTCGCTCGGTTTGAGCAGCCTCGCCTTCGCCGTGCTGCCCATCGCGTTCTCGGTGGCCGTCGTCTACGCCCTTTCGCGCGCGTTCATGTCCGATATCACCAGGCGCCATAAAGAAGACGCCGCTCATGCCGTCGCCCGCAACGAGGTCGATGCCACAGGCGGGGAGGTGGCCATGATCGTCATGGCTGTCGGTTCTCTTGTCGCAGGCGTCGCTTATGGCCTCTCTCACGTCGGCTTTGGCGCGATCGATGCGCTCGTTGCCCATTCCGACTGGATTCTCACGGCCTTGATGTTCTTCGTGGGAATCAGCGTGGGAGGCAGCAAAGGCCTCGTGGGCAAGGTGAAGGAATACCACGTGCGCGTGCTTATCATTCCTGCCGGCATCATCGTGGGCTCTATCGCAGGCGGCCTGGTCGCGGCGTTTCTTTGCGGGCTTTCCCTTCCGACGGGCGCGGCTATAGCGTCGGGCCTTGGGTGGTACAGCCTCTCCGGCGTCATGCTCACGGGCATCGCAGGCGCTCAGATCGGAAGCATCACGTTTCTTTCCAACCTGCTGCGCGAGCTCATATCGTTTTTCACCATTCCTTGGATTGCGAAGCATCTGAACTATCCTACCTGCATCGCGCCGGCGGGGGCCACGAGCGAAGACACCACGCTTCCCATGATGATTCGCTGCACCAACGGCGAAACCGTGGTTCTTTCGGTGGTCAACGGCGTGATCTGCTCGGCTTTCGTTCCCGTGCTTATAGAGTTCTTCCACGCATTCATGTAGCCGCCTCAGGCGGAGGGTTTTGCGTGCCTTATACTTGCAGGCATGAAAAACGAGACTCGCATACAGGAAATAAAGAAAGAACTTGCCAGCGTCCCAACGCTGCCGGGCGTGTATCTTTGGAAAGATAAAGACGGCCAGGTCATCTATGTGGGCAAGGCCAAGCAGCTGCGCGCCCGCATGAAGCAGTACGTCATGGGGCAGGATGAGCGCGCCAAGATTCCGCTCATGCTCGAGCAGATCGATTCGTTCGAGTACATCGTGGTCGAAAACGAGCACGAATCGCTCGTGCTCGAGAAGAATCTCATCAGCCAGTACGCGCCGTTTTTCAACGCCGACTTCAAAGACGACAAAAGCTATCCGTTCATCGCCATCACCAAAGGGGACGTGTTTCCGGCAATTAAATACACGCGCGAGAAGCACGTAGCGGGGACGCGCTATTTCGGGCCGTACACCGATAGTCGCGCGGCGCGCAACCTGGTGGATATCGCGCGCAAGGTCGTTCCCGTCTGCGCGTCCAAATGCGCGGAGTGGCGCAGGCTCAAGCGCAGGCTCGACGCTGGATCGCTCGAGGCGTTTCTTTCCGAAGCGGGGAGTCGCCCGTGCTTTGACGCCCATGTGGGGCTAGGACCCGGCGCCTGCTGCGGGTGGATTACGCCGGATGAATATCGCCAGAACGTTGCGCGCATCGAGCGTTTCCTCGCGGGCAATCACAGGGAGTTCGTCGAAGAGCTTTCTGATGAGATGGCTGCTGCCGCCGCCGATCTCGATTTCGAGCGCGCCGGTCGCATCAAGGCGCGCATCGACACCATCAACTCCCTCACTGATCGCCAGCACGCCGTTTCCGCGCGTAATCTCAACGCCGACGTCATCGGCATTGAACGCGAGGAGACCATCGCGGGCGTGCACGTGTTCATGATCAGGGAGGGAAGAATCGTCAACGGTAACGAATTCGTGCTCGACCGCGGTCGCGATGTTCCCGACGTCGACCTGCTGCATAACTTCCTGCTTCGCTATTACGATGCCACCACGTCGATCCCGCACGAGGTGATCGTCGATTGCGAGCTCGAGGACGAAGCCGCCATGGAGCAGTGGCTCACCGAAAAGCTCGCAAGCCCCCACGGGGCGAAGGTGCGCTTCACCGTGCCGCAGCGCGGCGAGAAGGCGGAGCTTTTGGCCATGGCCCGAAAGAACGCCGGCCACACGCTGAGTCGTTACAAGGTCCGCACGAACTACGAGGACAAACGCATTAATGACGCCCTAATGCAGCTCGAAAGCGCCTTGGCGCTTGACGCGCCGCCTATGCGCATAGAATGCTTCGACATCTCTACGATTCACGGCAGCTACACCGTCGCCTCCATGGTGGTCTTCACGGGAGGGCGGCCCGACAAAAACCAGTATCGACGCTTCAAAATCAAGACGCCGCTTGATGAGGCGAACGACTTCCTGAGCATGCGCGAGGTGCTCGGTCGCCGTTATGCCCCCGAACGCATGGCGGACGAGCGTTTCGGCAAAAAGCCCGACCTGCTTATTGTCGACGGCGGCAAGCCCCAGCTCACGGCTGCCCTCGCGCAGCTCGAAGAGCTTGGCATCACCGATATTCCCGTCGCCGGCCTCGCGAAGCGCGACGAAGAGCTGTTTGTTCCCTGGCAGGATACAGGTCCGGTCGTCTTGCCGAGCGGGTCGAGCTCTTTATACCTCGTGAAGCACGTTCGAGACGAAAGCCATCGCTTCGCGATTACGTTCCATCGCGAACTGCGGGGCAAGGGCATGACGAAATCCATTCTTGACGACGTGGTCGGTCTCGGTCCTGTGCGCAAGAAAGCCCTGCTCGACGCCATGGGCGGGTTCAGGCGCCTTAGAGAGGCGAGCTTGGAGGACATTTTGGAGACGAAGGCCGTGCCGGCCGAGGTCGCCGAAGAGGTGTATCGCGTTCTCAAGCAGTATAATGAGCGTCAATCCCCATCCGAAGCGATGCGCTGACGCGCCTTCATGCCGCGTGCCAAGGCGGCTGCGCAGCTGGCAGCCCGGCAAGGCGGCGTTTTGCCGATATATTCGGACGGGGCTTCGCCTGAAGGCGAGGCAAGTTCAAACGGGTTTTCCATGGCGGGCCGCATTGCCTGGTTCCGCAGAAGAGGGAGGCGAAATCCATGGGTGGCGATATGAATGCGTCGTTTCAGCAAGACGATGCGAACGATCTTGTTTTTGTCACGGGAATGAGCGGTGCGGGCCGCACCGAAGCCATGCATTCCTTCGAGGATTTGGGCTATTTCTGCATAGACAATCTTCCCGCCAGCCTCATTCCCAATCTGCTCGACATGGCGCGCAGCGCCGATGGCCATATGACGCGCAAGCTCGCCGTCGTCTGCGACGCCCGCAACAAGGCGTTTTTCGCCGACCTTCAGGGCGAGCTGAAAAAGATAGCCGACAGGGGCATTCCCTTCCGCGTGGTGTTTCTTGATGCGGGGGATGACAAACTGGTCGCGCGCTATAAGGCAAGCCGCCGCAAGCATCCTTTGTGCGAAGAGGGCATGACCATCGCGCAGGGCATTGCTGCCGAACGCGCCCTTCTGTTCGATCTGCGCAACGCCGCGCACGATGTCATTGACACCACGGATATGCTTCCCATGCAGTTGCGCACGAGAATTCGGGAGCTGTTTTCCGAAAACGAAGAGCGGGAGGGCCTTGCCGTCACCGTTTACTCCTTCGGATTCAAGCACGGCGCCCCCCTCGACGCCGATATCGTCATCGACGTGCGCTTTCTTCCGAATCCCTATTACGATCCGGCGCTTCGCTCTTTGACCGGCCTTGATGTCCCCGTGCGGGATTTCGTGATGTATCGGGACGAGACCGTCGAGTTTTTGAAGCGCTGGCGCGAGCTTCTCGACGTGGTTATGCCCGGCTATGTGAAAGAGGGCAAGCAGCAGCTCGCTATCGCCGTCGGATGCACCGGAGGCCAGCACAGAAGCGTCGCGCTGGCGGAAAGCACGGGTGATTACCTGAAGACGCGCGGGTATCGTGTCAGCGTGACCCATCGCGACCTTCCCCTTGCTGAATCCGTGCGCTGCGCGCTCGACGAGACGCCCGATTCCAAGAAAGACGAATAGCCATGGCGGAATTCACCCCCAGCGATCTTCCGTTCGCTTACGATCCTGCGGCGACGGCCGCCTTTGCGCGCCTTCGTTCCGAAGTGGGGGAGGAGGCCCTGCACGACACGGCCGCCCCCGTCAAGGCGGTCGTCATCGGCGGCGGCACCGGAGCCCCCGTTTCCATACGTACGTTGCTCTCCCTCGAGGCAGAGGTGTCTGCCGTGGTGGCTATGGCGGACGACGGCGGTTCCACCGGCATTCTGCGCGAAGAGGCCGGCGTGCTTCCTCCTGGCGACATCCGTAAATGCCTCGCTGCCATGGCCGCGGATGATTCCGACCCGCTCACGCGAGCGTTCAAATACCGCTTTTCCTTCGCGCGCAACCATACGTTGGGAAACCTTATGCTTTCCGCCCTGGAGGATGCTACGGGTTCGTTTCCCGAGGCTATCGCCATCTGCGGACGGCTTTTGGGAGCGCGAGGCCGCGTGTACCCATCGACGCTTGAGAAGGTTGTTCTGTGCGCCGAGGCCTGCGACGGCGTCTTTTTGGGTGGCCAGGCGCGTGCGTGCAAGTCGAAGACGGCTCTGCACAGGGCCTGGCTCGAATCCGACCAGCCTATTCGGGCGTATGGGCCGGCGCTTGACGCCATTCGTCAGGCGGACCTTATCGTCTTGGGGCCGGGCTCGCTGTTTACCTCGATTATTCCCAACTTGCTGGTTCCGGGCGTAATCGACGCTATCCGCGAATCGCACGGTGTCACGATGTTCGTCTGCTCCCTTGCGGATATGCAGGGCGAGACCTGGGGCCTGTCGGCCAAGGAGCATTACGAGGCCCTTGTACGTCACGGCATGGACGGCCTGGTAGACTACATGCTTGTTCACAGTCCCGAGCCGTTGCGTCCCGCGCGATGTCTCGACCGCATGGCGGCGGCGCTTCGTCGGGCGCCCGAGACGCTTCCCATGCGCAGCGAACAGGAGGCTTCCGCTATTCGCCCCGTTCGCATATCCTACGAAGACGCCTGCGCCATCCAGCAGTCCGGTCCTGTCGTGCTGGTTCGAAACCTCGTCGATCAGCTTCGTCCCACCTGGCACGACCCGAATGCGCTGCGCGATGCGATGCGCACCGTTGTCCGCTTGTCCCGAATGCGCTTGAGAAAGTAGCACCATGTCGTTTACCGCCGATGTCAAAGACGAACTTACCCGCGTGATGCCGGGATGCAGCCACTGCGACAAGGCCGCCTTGGCGGCCCTCGCGCGCATCGAGGGAACGTTGTTTTTCTCCGGTCCCGGCCGCTACCGTCTCGAAATAGCCACGGAGATCAGCTCGGTCGCCCGTCTCATCATCAAGTCGCTGCACCAGATCTATGCGCTCAAGACGGAACTGACCGTTCGCCGCAGCGTCTTGCATAAAACGCCGAATTATCTGATCGTCGTGCCGTCTCAGCCGGGAATGGAGGACGCCCTGCACGACCTGGGCATCCTTGGCGAGTCAGGGTTGGAGATGGGCATCCATGAGCACCTGGTCGAAAAGCCGTGTTGCGAAGCCTCGTATCTTCGCGGCGCGTTTCTCGGCAGCGGGTTCATCGCCGATCCGCGCGGCGATTTCCATTTCGAAATCACCGTGGAAAACGAGGCGCTTGCCGAGGGGCTGGTGGCTCTTATGGCCGAGCGCAACATCAAGGCTCGCATCCTGCGCCGCCGCAATTCTTATATCGTCTACCTCAAAAGCGGCACGGCCATATCGGCGTTTCTCGCTTTCGTCGGCGCTCATCAATGCGCCCTGGCCATGGAGAACGAACGTGTGCGCAAGAGTGTGCGCAACGATATCAACCGCAAGGTGAACGCCGAACTTGCCAATCAGGCGAAAAGCGCGGAGGCTGCAATCGACCAGATCGTCAGCATCAGAAAGCTCGCCGAAAGCGGCAAGGTGGCCGATCTTCCTCCCGGGCTCCAGGAGTTCGTGCGTCTTCGCCTTCGTTATCCCGATGCCAGCTTGAAAGAGCTCGGAGAGCGGGCGAACCCGCCCCTTTCGAAGTCGGCGGTGTATCATCGCGTTCGTCGTCTCGAGGATATGGCTCGCAATTTATAGCGCTTTTCGAGCCGCTTTTGTCTTCGGGTCGACTCGCCGATGTTTGGGCGCGGCGGGTCATTTCGCTACGCCGCCGCGGTTCTTCCTTTGACTCGGCTCGCCGACATTCAAGCCCTTCGTGCTCGAGATTCTTTCGCGCTGCTTGCATTTGATGATAGAATTCTGTCGTTTTTACCCTCTCTCATCATGCAAGGAGTAACCGCAATGGCTGAAACGAAATCCGTGAAGCCTGCAGGCGGGGAGCAGAAGCGCGAGCACTTCGCGTCCCGCCTGGGCTTCATTCTGGTGGCCGCAGGCTGCGCCATCGGCCTTGGAAACGTGTGGCGTTTCCCCTATATCGCCGGCGAATACGGCGGCGGCGCGTTCGTGCTGCTCTATCTGATCTTCCTGGTCATTCTGGGCCTGCCCGTCATGGTGATGGAGTTCGCCGTGGGCCGTGCCAGCCAGAAAAGCTGCGCGCAGGCGTTCGATGTGCTCGAACCCAAGCGTCGTTTCCATTGGTTTTCCTGGTGGGGCTACATCGGCTGCATGATTCTGATGATGTTCTATACCACGGTGGCGGGCTGGATGCTCGCCTATGTGCCGAAAATGGCGTCGGGCATGTTCGACGGCGGCACGGCCGAGGTGACGGGCGCGGCGTTCAACTCGATGCTCGCCAATCCTTCCGAGCTTTTGGGCTGGATGCTCGCCGCGGTGGTCATCGGCTTTCTCGTGTGCAGCCTGGGTCTGCAGAAAGGCGTCGAGCGCATCACCAAATGGATGATGGCCATCCTGTTCGTCGCCATGATTGCGCTGTGCATCCGTTCGGTCACGCTGCCTGGCGCCGCCGAGGGCCTTGTGTTCTATCTGATTCCCGATTTCAGCCGCATGTTCGCGGGCGGCTGGGCCACGTTCGGCGAGGCGGTCTATGCGGCCATGGGACAGGCGTTCTTCTCGCTTTCGCTCGGCATCGCCGCGATGGAGATCTTCGGCTCGAAGATCGGCCGCGAGCGCAGCCTCACGGGCGAGGCCGTCAACGTCACGCTGCTCAACACGCTCGTCGCCATCCTGGCGGGCCTGATTATTTTCCCTGCATGCTTTGCATACAACGTCACGCCCGATTCCGGTCCGTCTCTCGTGTTCGTCACGCTTCCCGTAGTGTTCGGCCAGATGCCGCTCGGCAACATCTGGGGCGCGCTGTTCTTCGTGTTCATGAGCTTCGCGGCGCTTTCCACCGTTATCGCTGTGTTCGAGAATCTGATCAGCTTTACCATGGATAAGTGGGATGTCGATCGCAAGCGTGCCGTGGCGATCAACGCCGTGCTCGTGGTTGTTTTGAGCCTGCCGTGCGTGTTCGGATTCAACGTGCTTGCGGGTGTCGCTATTCCCGGCATCGGCGACATTCAGTCCATCGAGGACTTCATCGTCTCCAATAACATGCTGCCGCTGGGCGCATTGATCTTCGTGCTTTTCTGCACGCAGCGTTTCGGTTGGGGCTGGAAGAACTTCCTTGCCGAGGCCGATGCAGGCGAGGGCATGAAGTTTCCCGCATGGAGCCGCCTGTGGGTGAAGTGGGGCATTCCCGTGCTGATTGTGATTATCTTCATCATGGGCTATGCGCCGAAGGTGGCGCTCTGGTTGGGCCTGTAGCTTTTGGGCGCTTTATGCGAAAGCCATACAACGTAGAAGGGAGCCGATTCGGCTCCCTTTTTGCATGCCTACGCCAACGCTTCGTCGCCCGGCATCGAAGCGGCCGTCTATTCGTCGGCTCCCGAAAGAACGACAAGCCCAACGCATGCGAGTCCTATGCCGAGAAGCATGATGCCGTCGCGCGCATCGAACACGCCAAGGGCCGAAAGCGCCACCGTGGCAACGCCCATCGCAAGGCCTATGCTTTTCAAGACGGCGCGGACGGTTCGCGCGGCGCAACCGACCATCGGTAGAATCGGGTGAACCGTCGGTAGAGTCTGCCGTGTCTGCGCCGGGGCGCTTGCTGTGGCATAATCGGATGCCTGACGAAAGGGGGAATGCATGGCATCCGAGAAGGCTACGAAGAAATCGACGGCATTCACCACGCGCCGCACGCTGCATTACTACTGGCAGGTCACACGCAGGCATTTCGGCCTGTTCTCCCTTCTCATGGTTTCGACGTTTCTGTTCGTGGCGCTGCTTTCGTACGGCAACCCCTACGTTATGAGTCTGATCGTGGACAAGGTGAGCGCCGGCCCCGTTTCCTCGGACGAGGTGTTTTCCACGTTCGGTCCGTTCATTATCGCGCTCATCGCCATCAACGTATTCGGCCAGGCGGCAAGCAAGCTGCAGGATTTCGCCATGTACAAGCTGCAGATTGCGGCATCGTACGATTTGGCCACGATGAGCTTCGACGCCCTGTGCAACCAGTCCATGAGCTTTCACTCCAACCGTTTCGGCGGCACGCTCGTCAGCCAGACGACGAAGTTCATGAGCGCGTATCAACTCTTGCTTGAAACGGTGACGTTTCCGTTTCTCCCCGTGGTGTGCTCGGTGGTCTTCACCTGCGCCATCTTGGCGCCGCGCGTTCCCGTGTACGTGGCCATCCTCATGGTGCTGCTCGCGGTGTACGCGGGTATTTCCTACTATATGTATAAGCGCATACTTCATCTCAACGAAAAGGCCGCAAGCGCGCAGAATCACCTGTCGGGTGAGCTGTCCGATTCGGTGGCCAACATCTTGGCGGTGAAAACCTACGGTCGTGAAGCCTATGAGCGAAGCCTTTTCGATGCGGCGAACAAAGACGTGGTGGCGCGTGATTCCAAGCGCATGTGGGCATCGCTTACGCGCGGCATCATCACCGCCTGTATCACGGTGGTCATCATGAGCGTGGTTACCGTGTTCATCGCGGGCGGCAATGCGTGGTATGGCATCACGCCTGGCACGCTCGTAATGATGTTCACCTACACCTACACGGTGACAAACCAGTTCAACTTCATCAACAACGGTCTGCAGCGTTTCAACCGCGCCTTCGGCGATGCGTCCGGCATGACGGCCACGCTTGATGAGCCGCGTCTTGTGGCCGATCTGCCCGACGCGTCCGATCTGCACGTGCGCGAAGGGCGCATCGACTTCGAGAATATCGGTTTCTGGTATACCGACGGCGCGGTGCGCACTCGGGTCTTCGACGGACTCGACCTCCATATCCCCGCCGGTCAGCGCGTAGGCCTCGTGGGCGCGAGCGGTGCCGGCAAGACCACCCTGACGAAGCTGCTGCTGCGTTTGTCGGATATCCAAGAGGGGCGTATCCTGCTAGACGGCCAGGACATTTCTCTTTGTACGCAGCAAAGCTTGCGACGAAGCATTGCCTACGTTCCTCAGGAGTCGCTGCTGTTCCATCGCAGCGTGGCGGAAAACATCGCATACGGCAGGCCCGATGCCTCCATGGAAGAGATCCGCGAGGCGGCGCGTCGGGCGAACGCCCTGGAATTCATAGAGAAACTGCCGCAGGGCTTCGACACGGTGACTGGCGAGCGCGGCGTGAAGCTTTCGGGCGGTCAGCGCCAGCGCATCGCCATCGCGCGCGCCATGCTCGCCGATTGCCCTATCCTCGTGCTCGACGAGGCGACGAGCGCTCTTGATTCGGAGAGCGAGAAGATGGTGCAGGACGCGCTTGCCAAGCTGATGCGCGGTCGTACGTCGATCGTGGTGGCGCACAGGCTTTCCACCGTTGCGAGTCTCGACCGCATTGTGGTGCTTGATGACGGCGGCATCGCGGAGGACGGTTCGCATGCCGAGCTCATCGAGGCGGGCGGGGCGTATGCGCGCCTTTGGAACCGTCAGACCGGGGCCTATCTGGAATAGGGGCGGTTGCTTTCCGCAGTGCTACTCCCGCTCGGGAGAAATAATGCCGATTTTGAGTAACGGCCCCTTATGAAGTACAATGGCTTTTTAATTTTCGCGGCTTTGTTGCGGATATGCTTCTCGAACTTGCGCAAAGCCGAAGCGTATGAGCTTTATCTGCATAGAACGGAGCGTCGGGCGCGCCATGGCGCGTTGCGGCGTTTGCATACCCAAAGGCACATTCGAACCGAAGGAGTATTACAGTTTTGAATAACGAACATATCAACGGCGAAGCAGGCGCCGACACCGCAGCCGACAAAGGCTCGCGTTCCCACGGCGACCGCCGCAATTCCCGTGGTCAGTCTCAAGGCCAGGCGCAGTCGCACGCGGCATCGAACGAAGGATCGCGCGAGCAGCGCTCGTCGCGTTCTCGTCGTCGTACGACGCGCCATAAGACAGTTACCCTCGAGCACAAGCGTCCTCAGATAACCCCCGAAGGCCAGGGCGAGGTCGAAGCTTTCAGCAAGCCGCGCACCCGCAACGCCTCGAAGAGCACGGCCGGGTCTCGTCGTCGCGGGGCAGTGAAGCGCAACCCCTCTGCGACGCTGAAAATCATCCCGCTCGGCGGTCTTGACGCCATCGGAAAGAACATGACCGTATTCGAATGCGGCGACGACATGCTGCTGGTCGATGCGGGCCTGATGTTTCCCGACGACGATCATCCGGGCATCGATCTCATTCTGCCCGATTACACCTACGTGCTCGAAAACGAGCATAAGCTGCGCGGCATCATCATCACGCACGGCCATGAAGACCATACGGGATCGTTGCCGTATCTGATGAAAGACCTTTCTCGCAAAGTTCCCATCTACGGCACCAAGATGACCCTCGGATTGATCGAGGGCAAGTTCAGCGAACATCGCGTCAAGGCGAAGCTCGCCGAGATCAAAGCGGGGGACGAGATAAAGCTGGGCGGTTTCATCGTCGACTTCTTCGCCGTGAATCACTCCATTCCCGGCGCGGTGGGCGTGTTCATGCAGTCTCCTGCAGGCAACGTCTTGCACACCGGCGACTTCAAGCTCGACCAAAGCCCCATCGACGGCGTTCATACGGATTTCGGCGCGCTTGCCCGCTTTGGGAAGATTGGCGTCGATTTGATGATGTCCGACTCTACGAACGCACAGAACCCCAACTTCACGCCTTCTGAGGCCGAGGTGGGAAAAACCTTGCGTCAGATTATCGAAAACGCCAAGGGCCGCGTTATCATCGCGAGCTTTGCGAGCCATATCCACCGCCTGCAGCAGATTGCCGATGCCGCGGTGGCCAACGGCCGCAAGGTTGTTGTCACGGGGCGTTCCATGGTTCAAAACACCGATATCGCTCGCAAGCTGGGCTATCTCAAGATTCAAGATGTAGACCTGATCGATGCGTACGACCTGAAAGGCACGCCCGCGGAGAAGGTCGTCATCATGTGCACGGGCAGCCAGGGCGAGCCGTTGAGTGCGTTGGCGCGTATCGCTAACGGCGAGCATCGCACCATTCAAATCGACGAGGGCGACACGGTCATCATCTCGGCAACGCCGGTTCCCGGCAACGAGAAAGCGGTGACGCGCGTGGTGAACTCGCTTGCGAAGATCGGCTGCGAAGTCTATGACAAGAAGCGCGCCATGGTGCACGTTTCCGGCCATGCGGGTGCTGAAGAGCTCAAGCTCGTCTTGTCCATCGTGCAGCCGAAGCATTTCATGCCGGTGCATGGCGAGTCCACCCACCTTCGTGCCCATGCGCGCCTTGCCGAGGCGACGGGCGTCCCCGCTCGCAATATCTTCCTGTGCGAGAACGGCGATACGCTGCAGCTTTCCGAGGCGGGCGTTCGCTTCGGCGACCCGGTGGAAAGCGGCATCGTCTACGTGGACGGTCTCTCTGTGGGAGACACCTCCAAAGACGTTCTGGAGGAGCGCCAGGCGCTGTCGAATTACGGCTTTGCCACCATCGCCGCGGCGGTCAACGTGCGCAAGAAACAGATCGAGGGCGTCGTACGCGTCGAGATGCGCGGCATCACCGGCGGAGACGTTGCGGAATTGCGCCGCGAGGCAACCGACACGGTGAAAGGCACGCTGCGTCGCGCGCTCGACAAGGGTGCCAAGGGCAAAGACCTCGACAAAGCCTGCCGCGATGCGCTTCTGTCCCTTTTGTGGGAGCGTACCAAGCAGCGTCCGATGGTAGTCTCGTCCATCATCGAGCTGTAAACAGCCTTCGTTTGAAGGCTGCAGATTCAAACGGGGAAGAGGAGAGAGGTAATACGTGGCTCGCGGTTCTAAAACCACCGACGCACAATCGAAGAAATCGACGAACGCGGCTTCGGACGGCCGCGTTGCGTTGAAGGACGTTCCCGCCAAGGGCAAAAGTCGGCGCAAAGAGGCCGAACCCGAGGTTGAGGAAGTGTGCATTTCGCCGCGTATTTTCGATGAACGCACGAAGCGGGATATCACGGGCGTGGCGATTGCCGTGCTGGCGGTGGTCCTCTTCGTCACGGCCGTGCTGCCTCCTTCGGGATTCATCACCTCGGCGCTTGCGACCGGCCTTCATCTTGCTCTCGGCATAGGTTCGTACGTGTTGCCGTTCGTTCTCGTTATCGTGGGCGTGAGCTTCCTGGCGCGCAGCGATGCCGATTCGTTCGCTTTGCGCATGGGCGTCGGCCTGGCTATGCTCTTCTTCGCGTTCGAGACCATCCTTTCGCTGTTCACCCCTGGGGCGGATACCGATTCCGGCCTGCTTTTCGTCCAGGAATCCCTCGTATCCCGCGGCGGGTATCTCGGCGCGGGCGTTTCCTGGGCGTTGCTCGAGTTGCTCGGCCGTCTCGTCGGCTGCATTGTCATGGTGGGCGTCGCCTGCGGCGGCGCTGTTGTCATAGGCTTTTCCATATCGGGGGCTTTGCGCCTCGTGCAAGAGAAGGCCTCCGATATCCGTGAGCGCCGCGTTCGCCGCAAGGAGGAGCGCGAAGATGCCGCAGGAACGGCGCTGGATGCTCCGGCCTACGTTCCTGCGCCTGAACCTGCGCCCGCCCGCATCCGTCGGGCAGACGTTATTCCTCGCGTGCCGCGCGATCTTTCGCGCCCTCGTCCTGCGGTGCAGTCGCTCAATACGCAGATTCTCGGAGGCTCTCATATCGCGCAAGGGGGACCTCGCGCCACATCGGTCGATATGTATTGGCCATCCGATTACGCCTATGATGAAGCCCGAGCCATTGTGGACGAGAATTCCGCCATGGAAACCGCGAAGACGCGCGTAGTAGGCGTGGAAGATGTAGTCGAGGGCAGCTTTGTCTCCGATGTCGCCCGCGAGGTCGACGAATCAAGCGCCGACGAGCAATTCGCACAGATCGCGCCTTCTTCCGCGGTTGCAAAACCCGAGCGGAAGAAGCGCGTCAAGCATCGCCTTCCCTGGGAAGACGACGATGCCGACATGCACACGGCCGATGCGTCGGTGCTGCTGGAGGATGTCCAGGCGTCGCCTGCGAAGCCTATGACGCGCAAGCTCGAGCGCTCGCATGTCGCCGCCCAAGAGCCTGCGGACGATTCCTCCTCCAAGAAGACGAAGGTCCTCAAGAAGCGCCCCGCTTCTTCTACGGGGGCAAGTCTCGGCGAGACGCGAGGGGGCTTCACGCTGCCCGCCTTCAGTCTTATTCGCCATACCGAACATGCGGCAGAGGCGGACGAACGCGAGCTTGCTTCTACGGCAGGAGAGCTTCAGGGCACGCTCGAGGATTTCAACATCATGGCTTCGGTTGTCGGTTGGGTTGCGGGCCCGACCGTTACCTTGTTCAAAGTTGACCTGCCGAGCGGCGTGCGCGTGAGCCGTATTATGGCGTTGCAGGATGACATAGCTCTTGCCCTGGCCGCACCGGGTGTGCGTATTTTCGCCCCCATTCCCGGCACGAACCACGTCGGCATCGAGGTCCCCAACAAGAAGCGCCAGAACGTCTTGCTGGGAGATGTCATCAAAGACGCCAAGGGCTCGCCGCTCGAGATGGCGATCGGCAAAGACGTCGAGGGCCATTCCATCGTTACGGACTTGGCCAAGATGCCCCATCTGCTCATCGGCGGCACCACCGGATCGGGCAAGTCGGTGGCCATCAACGCCATGATCATGTCAATTCTGATGCGCGCCACCCCCGACGAGGTCCGCTTTATCATGATCGATCCCAAGCGCGTCGAATTCACGCCTTATAACGGCATTCCGCATCTCTACGTTCCGGTGGTTACCGAGAACAAGGAGGCGGCGAGCGCGCTTGCGTGGGGTGTGGCCGAGATGGAGCGAAGGCTTAAGGTCTTGTCTAAGGTCGGCGTGCGTAATATCAGCCAATACAACGCCAAGGTGGAGTCCGGGGTTCTTGACGATTGCGACGACGAAGACGCCGAGCCTACGAAGAAGATGCCGTATATCGTCATCATCATCGACGAGTTGGCCGACTTGATGATGAATGTGGGCAAGGAGGTCGAGCTGTCCATCAGCCGTATCGCTCAGCTTGCGCGTGCGGCGGGCATTCATCTGATCGTGGCCACGCAGCGCCCGTCCACCAACGTGGTGACGGGCCTCATCAAGGCCAACATCACCAACCGTATCGCGTTCAATGTGGCTTCGGGTATCGATAGTCGCGTCATCCTTGACACCCCTGGGGCTGAAAACCTCATCGGCCTCGGCGACATGCTTTTCAGCAAGCCCGAGTATGCGAAGCCTCAGCGCCTCCAGGGCTGCTTCGTCTCCGAGGACGAGATAGAAGCGGTGGTCGAGCATCTCAAAGCGCAAGGCGAGCCCGACTACCATCAGGAGATTCTGCAGACCAACGTTATCGGCCTCGGAGCCTCCATGCCCGACGGGTCGGGAGGGTCTTCGACTTCGGATGACCCGCTGCTTTGGGAGGCGGCCGATATCGTCGTCTCGAGCGGCATGGGTTCTACCTCGAACATACAGCGCCGTTTGAGCGTGGGCTACTCGCGCGCTGGACGTATAATGGATATGCTTGAAGAAAAAGGCATCGTCGGCCCTCCGAACGGCAGCAAACCACGAGAGGTTCTCGTCGATGCGATGGAACTTGAAACGTTGAAGGCATTCGAAGCCCAGGATGCCGCCGAATCCGGATTCTAGAGGAGGACTGGCGCGTGGACGAAATGAATTTTGGCGATGTGCTGCGTCAGGCTCGCGAGCAAAGCGGCGAAGACCTGGTTTCTGTGGCCCGACGCATCCGCATTCGCCCGGATATCCTCGAGCGCATCGAAGCGTCGGATATCGAAAGCATGCCACCGCGTGGGTATTCTCGCAATATGATCAATGCGTATGCGCGCTACCTTGGCCTGAACACCACCGAAATCGTGAAGATGTATCAGAATGCGCAGTATCGCAATCAGGTGGAGCATGCTCGGGAGAACATCAAGCCGTTGGGCTTCGAGATGCCCTCCACGCGAAGGGAGAGCGTTCGTGAGCGTCATCAGGACGAGCCGCGGCACGGTCACGCTTCCGAGCGCGCGAATGCGGGGGAGCGTCGCTACTCCGATAGGCTCTCGGGTACGGGAACTCGTCACGACGCTCGTCCCTCCCGTCGTTCTTCCGACGGATTCGACAATGCCCTCTTTGATGATATAGATGCTTCAATTGCGCCCCCGAAAGAAACCACGAATCGCATCGGGGCGGTTCATGTCGGTTCATACAACGCGTACGGCCAGGGGCTTTCCCAACGAAACGCTCGCAGATCAGCCGATCAAACCCGTCGTATCGAGCCGGTCGATTCCCACCGCCATGACCCCCATAGCACTCATCGGGCCCGTCGTTCTACCATGCCGGCGGAGCATTACACCAATCTGTACGCCGCCCCCAAAAACATCGGCGTGCGGCCTCCGAGCTGGCGGGACAAGATTCCGTTTATCATTGCCGGAGTCATCATTTTGCTCCTTGTCATTCTCATCGCGGTCATCGCGAACGGAATGGGCCGTGCGGAGACGACCGACAACCAGCCCGCTCCCATGAACGTCACGGGTCTGCCCGGCTCCTCTACGACGCAGTCGGAGCAGACAGATTCCCAGCAGCAAGACGAATCGTCGGAGGATTCTTCGCAAAGCCAGGACGAGGGCAAGCAATCCTCTTCCGACACGCAGGTCGCTCCCACCAAGACGGTTATGGCGTACGAGATTCCCGACGGCGTAACCACGTACATGGAGGTTTACGTGGACGGGAAATACGTCGATGGCGGCGACATAACGGGTCCTAAAACGCAGTCTTACGATGTGACGGGCACGTTCGAATTCGTTGTCGTTCCGCCTGACGGGGTCAAGCTCACCCAGGATGGCACGGAGGTTGCTCTCGATGCCAACTCTGGCGGCGTGGCGAAGGTCTCGGTCGATTTTGCTGACGTTCTCGCCAAATGGCAAGAAGAGCATCCCGACGCTGGGGCTTCCTCGTAGGAGGGACCTGCAATCATTGACGATATGAGCGCGCAAGGGCTGCAACGCATGGCGGTCCTGCGCTTTCCGAACAGACCTCGTCTTCGAGCGCATTATTCACGAGAAAGGTATTTTTATGGCGAAAGAATCAAGCTTCGATGTCGTTTCCGCCGTTGACATGCAGGAGGTGGACAACGCTTTCGGCCAGGCAAAGCGCGAGCTTACTACGCGCTACGACCTGAAAGACTCGGGCGCCGAAATCTCTTTGGACAAGGCGGGACGCAAGTTCACCGTGTCCGCTCCGAGCGACTTCGTCGCCAAACAGGTCATTGACGTGCTTGGCACCAAGCTCATCCGCCGAGGGATAGACCTCGCTTCGGTGAAATGGGGCGACCCCGTTCCTGCCGCAGGTCAAAGCGTTCGTCAGACCGCAGATATCGTCGAGGGCATAGACAAGGAGACCGCAGGCAAGATCAACAAAGATATCAAGGCTCAGAAACTCAAGGTCAAAGTGACCATCGAGGGCGACAAGCTGCGCGTGAGCTCTGCTTCGAGGGATGCGTTGCAGGAGGTCATCGCTTTTTTGAAGGGGCAGGATTACGGCCAGCCGCTTCAGTATGTGAACTATCGCTAGCAAGGAGTGCTTTCGTGACTAATATCGACGTCACAGCGGCGCATTGCGCAGACGGGGGGAGTGCCGCTCCCTCCGTCTGTTTCGTTACGCTGGGCTGTGCGAAAAATGAAGTAGACAGTGCCGAAATGACCAAGAAGATTCAGGCGGCTGGTTTTCTCGTGGTCGATGATGCCTCCGAGGCCGATGCCGTAGTGGTCAACACCTGTTCGTTCATCCAGGCTGCCACCGAGGAGAGCATCGATGTCATCTTTGAGATCTGCGGTCTTGATAATTTCTCGTCCGGCAACGCCAAGCTGATTGTGGCGGGCTGTATGCCCGCCCGCTACGGTGACGACCTTCAAGACGAGCTGCAGGAAGCCCAGGCGTTCGTTCCGTGCAGCCGGGAAGACGATATCGTCGAGGTTCTCTGCGGTGTTTTGGGCGTTTGTCCTCAGACCCCCTCCGACGGGTTCGTCTCTCCCTATGCGGTATCCGCCGCGTCCTACGTCAAAATCAGCGACGGCTGCGACCGCTTTTGTAGCTTTTGCGCCATTCCTTATATCCGAGGCCGCTACCACAGTTTTTCCTACGAAGAGGTTCGTGCGGCCGTCGCAGAGCGCGTCGACGAGGGGGTGAGAGAGATCACCCTTATCGCCCAGGATACGGGGCGCTGGGGCGAGGATTTTGAAAACCCCTCTACCACGGCTCGTCTGCTTGATGGACTCGCTTCTGAGTTCTCCGATACGTGGTTCCGGCTGATGTACATAGAGCCGCAGGGCGTCACCGACGAGCTGCTCGACGTCATTTCCGCCCACGACAACGTCTGCTCGTATCTGGATGTTCCGTTGCAGCACGCTAGCGAAAGCGTGCTTCGCGCCATGAATCGCCGGGGATCGGCGAAATCCCATCGAGAGCTCATCGAGCGCATCCGCCTTCGCGTGCCCGACATCACGTTGCGCACGACTCTTATAGCCGGCTTTCCGGGGGAGACGGAGGCGGATTTCGAGGAACTCTGCGAATTCCTCGAAGAGGTCGAATTCGATTACGTCGGCGTGTTCCCGTACTCTCGGGAGGAAGGCACTCGTGCGGCGGATCTTCCCGGTCAAGTTGACGAAGAGGTCAAAATCGAACGTGCTCAGCGTATCAGGGATATAAGCGACGCTATCGGGGAATCTCATGTTTCCGCACGCATCGGCAAGACCATGGATGTTTTGGTGCTTGGTCGCGAAGAGGACGGTCAGCTTTTCGGTCGCGCGATGTGCCAGGCTCCCGAAGTGGACGGCGTTGTGTATCTCGAAGAGGGCACCGTCGGAGATATCGTCAAGGTGCGCATAGAAGATACGCTTGTCTACGAGATGGAAGGGGAGGTTGTTCATGGGGAATAACGCTCCTAAATCCGCCGAGTCCATCATGACTCCGGCGAACATCATCACCATGGTTCGCATCTGCCTCGTACCCGTTTTTGTGGTTGCCATCATCAGTCCCTGGCCCGAGTGGATCGGCTTTGCGGAGCTCGACGTGTGGAAGGCATGGATTGCGGCGGGAATCTTCGTCGTGATCTCGTGCACGGATTGGCTTGACGGCTATCTGGCGCGAAAGCGTAACGAGGTGACCGACTTCGGCAAGTTCATGGATCCTTTGGCAGATAAGATTCTGGTGACGGCGGCCTTGCTCGTGCTGATTGAGCTGGGGGCTTTGCCGAGCTGGGTCGTCCTGCTCATCGTGGCCCGCGAATTCATCGTCTCGGGCGTGCGCATGGTAGCCGCAAGCAAGGGGGAGGTTATCGCCGCCTCGTGGTACGGCAAGTTCAAGACTGTCTTCCAGATGATCGCCATCGTGCTTTTCGTGGTCAAGGAAAGCCCGGTTTTGCATGATGCTTCCGAATCCGTCTATCTTGCCGTATACGCCCTGAGCTGGTTCGTCATGCTCATCGCCCTCGTCCTTACCGTGGTCTCCATGGTCGACTACGTTTCGAAGGCACGTCATCTGATCGGGTTCAGGCCGAAGCGCACCGCGTCCGAAGATATCGTTGAAAACGAGGCGAGCGTGGCCCAGCGCGTGATCGATGCGGCCCGTGAACGCTCTCTGACCTTGGCGACGGCCGAAAGCTGCACGGGCGGCCTTATCTCGGCCGCGTTGACCGATGTCCCCGGCTCTTCTGAGGCGGTGCTTGGCGGCATCGTCAGCTATGCGAACGAGGTCAAGCGCGACTCCCTCGGCGTGTCTGAGGAAGTTTTGAGCAAGCACGGAGCGGTGAGCGAGCAGACCGCGTGCGCGATGGCGAAAGGGGCGCGTGAAGCGCTCGGCGCCGATATCGCGGTTTCCGTGACGGGCATTGCAGGTCCTGGCGGTGCGGTTCCCGGTAAACCCGTCGGCACCGTATGGGTCGGCGTATCGTGCGCGCAAGGCACGGAGGCCCAGCTTCATCATTTCGAAGGCGATAGGGATGCCGTTCGTACTCAGACCGTCGAAGCCGCGCTTTGCGTAATGCTCGAGAGGGCGACGAATTAGAATCGAATGAGATTCCGTTTGGATTCGGGAGGGAAAATCCGCTTAAGCTCGCAAGGCGGAAGCGGATTTTCTCCGTGAAGGCGCCAAGGAAGACGTGGTTAGATAATGCGCAGTCATTCGCAATGTTTCGCCATGGATGATTGACACAAGAACAAATGTTCGCAATAATAAGGCGGTCTCAACATCATGCGGTCGCAAGGCCGAACCAAGGAGCGGCAATGAACCAAGATTTAGAAAAATCGCTGAAGCTCACCACTGACCAGATCGAGCATAAATTCGGCAAAGGCTCCATCATGAAGCTGGGGGAAGGGGGCCAGAACCTCGAGGTGGGCGTCATACCTACGGGCGCTCTTCCTCTCGATGCGGCGCTCGGTATCGGCGGCGTCCCTCGCGGGCGCATCGTCGAGATTTACGGTCCCGAATCAAGCGGTAAAACCACGCTTGCCCTTCAGATTCTCGCCGAGGCCCAGGCGCTCGGCGGCGTCGTCGCCTTCATCGACGCCGAGCATGCACTCGATCCTACCTATGCGGCCCGTCTTGGGGTTGATATAGACGAAGTCCTCATTTCCCAGCCCGACACAGGAGAGCAGGCGCTTGAAATCTGCGACATGCTTGTGCGCTCCAACGCCATTGACGCCATTGTCATAGACAGCGTTGCGGCCCTTGTTCCCCGTGCCGAAATCGAGGGAGAAATCGGAGACAGCAGCGTGGGTCTGCAGGCTCGTCTTATGTCGCAGGCTCTTCGAAAGCTCGCAGGATCTCTTTCGAAGTCGAACACAACCTGCATCTTCATCAACCAGCTGCGTGAGAAAATCGGCGTCATGTTCGGCAACCCCGAAACCACGACGGGCGGCCGTGCTTTGAAGTTCTTCTCGAGCGTTCGCATCGACATCCGTCGTATCGAGACGCTTAAAAACAAAGGAAACGAGCCTGTGGGCAACCGCGTTCGCGCCAAGGTCGTCAAGAACAAGGTCGCACCGCCGTTTCGCCAGGCTGAATTCGATCTCATGTACGGAACGGGCATCTCTCGCGAGGGCTGCATCGTAGACATGGGCGTTGAGGCCGGCGTGGTGAAGAAAAGCGGCGCCTGGTACACCTGCGGCGAGCAGCGTCTTGGGCAGGGCAGGGAAGCAGCAAAAGAGACCTTGCGCACCAATCCCGATCTGCGCGACGAGCTCGAGGCCCAGGTGCGCGAGCATTTCGGTATTCCCAGCGCTCATCCTGGCGATTCTCAGGCCGAACAATGAGGTTGCGGTTCGTCCGGCCAAGCAAGAGGTGAATCATGCCGATTATAGACGATGCATTTTTGTCGACGCTCGTGCGCGAGCCTCTTGCCCCGGCCGTGCCGGAAGAGGAGGAGAAGGCTTTTTCTCGTATTTCCCGTCTAGTGGCCTCTCGTGAGCGTTGCGCTTGCGAGCTTGAGAAGCGCCTTGTGCAAGACGGATTCTCGGAGCGCGACGCACAGAGCGCCATCGCTCGCGCCGTTTCGTGCGGCATGGTGGACGATCTTCGCTATGCGGACATCCTCGTTCGTTCGAGGGTGTCCCAGGGCAGAGGCCGCGCGGGCATAGAGGAGGAGCTGAATCGCTGCGGCATCGACCCTCGCCGGCTTGCCGGCTGGCCAGACGAATACTTCGGCATCGACGGTGTTTCCGAGGAAGACCGTGCTTTCGACTTTCTCTGCCGCAAACCCCCTCGTTCGAAAAACGCCTATGCCGCCGCATGTCGGAAGCTTGCCGCTCGCGGCTATTCGCCGGATGTGGTCTTCGCTGCAGCGCGGCGCTATGCGAAACATGAAGGAGTTTTTTGAGGAACTGGGCGCGTTCTTTGACGTGTCGGTGTATCATAGGGAAAGCTTGAGTGTATTCGCATCGAATGTCCGATGCTTTTCGATATAAACAATCGCATATGCATGCTTTTGTCGTTCCATGCGCTTCGCTCATGCCAGGTGTTTATGCCCGGCTTTTTTTATTTCCGGTACACCGATATATGGTTTTGTCTAAAAGAACAAGAAAGGGGAAGCCGATGCCCGAAATGCTATGGCTTATCGTCGTCGCCGTTGTTGGCGTCGCCGTCGGTTTCGTTATCTCCCGCTACCTCGTCAACGCTTCGAGCAAAAAGGCCGCTGAAGAGGCTGAGCAGCTTGTCAGCGATGCGAAACGCCAGGCTGAAACGCTGCGTCGCGAAGCGGTCGTCGAAGCGAAAGACGAAGTCCTCAAGATGAAGCAGGAGGCTCAGGCCGAAAACAAAGAGCGTATGCGCGAGGTTCGCAACGCTGAGAACCGCATCAACCAGCGCGAGGAATCCCTCGATCGCCGTGTCGAGTCCCTCGATGCTCGCGAGCATCAGCTCTCTTCCATGCAGGGACAGGTCGAGCGTCGCGAGCGCGACCTCAAAAGCGCTATGCAGGAGGTCAACGTTCAGCTCGAGCGTGTTGCCGGCATGACTCCCGACGAGGCGAAGCGAGAGCTTCTCGACAGTCTTCGCGACGAGGTTACCCACGAAAGTGCCGCCATCATCCGCGAGGCTGAACAGCGCACGAAGCTCGAGGCCGACAAAAAGTCTCGCGAGATTTTGAGCCTTGCCATCCAGCGCGTCGCTGCCGATCATTCCGCTGAAACAACGGTGAAGACCATCCATATCCCTTCGGACGACCTCAAGGGCCGCATCATCGGACGCGAAGGCCGAAATATCCGTTCGTTCGAGCAGCTCACCGGAGTCAATCTTTTGATTGACGACACCCCCGAGTGCGTCACCATCTCTTGCTTCGACCCCGTTCGCCGCGAAGTCGGTCGCGTCACCATGGAGAACCTCATCGCAGACGGCCGTATCCATCCTGCGCGTATCGAGGAGATGTATGCCAAAGCGGAAAAGCAGGTAAACCAGCAGGTTCAGGAGGCTGGAGAGCAGGCTACCTTCGACGTGGGCATTCATGACCTGCATCCTGAGCTTGTCCGTACGCTCGGTCGCTTGCGCTTCCGCACGTCGTTCGGGCAGAACGTCTTGAATCACTCTCTCGAGGTGGCCTATCTCTGCGGCGTCATGGCCGCCGAGCTCGGTCTCGACCCGGTTCCCGCCAAGCGTGCAGGTTTGCTCCACGACCTCGGCAAGGCAATCGACCACGAAATCGAAGGTCCTCATGCCGTCATCGGCGCCGACCTTGCTCGTCGTTTCGGGGAAAAGCCTGAAATCGTGCACGCTATCGAGGCCCATCATGCCGACGTCGAGCCCAACAGCGTTCTCGATGTCTTGGTTCAGGCGGCCGACGCCGTTTCTGCCGCTCGCCCCGGGGCTCGCAAAGAAAGCCTCGAGAGCTACATCAAGCGCCTCGAGAAGTTCGAGGAAATCGCCAATGCCCACAAAGGCGTCGAGCGCACGTACGCCATGCAAGCTGGTCGTGAGATTCGCGTCATGGTCGTTCCCGACCAGGTCGACGAAGCTGCGGCTGTCGTCCTTGCGCACGATATCGCGAAGCAGATCGAGGACGAGATGCAGTACCCCGGCCAGGTAAAGGTCGTTGTCATTCGCGAAAGCCGCGCGGTGGATTACGCGAAATAATCTTGCTGCAAGAGCGCGTCTGCTTCGGCGGGCGCGCTTTTTTATTAGCGAAGGTCGCGGCAGGATGGGAGAAGTTGCGGCGGAATGAATCCTGTCCTTTGGGGCAACGAGGAAAGGTGGGCATCGGATGGTTGAAAGCGATCTGGCGGCGTTTGTCGAGCGCGTCACTTCGAAATCGCTTTTTCGGGTGGAGAGCGACCTCGGACACGGCTTCGTCAGACTCAAGGTTTCCGAGGCCGAAAGACGTCAGGCGAAGCAGGATATTCGCTGCGTCGAGGATGCCGTCATAGAAATGCTCCGCAACGCACGCGATGCCCACGCCCGTTCCATCTTCCTCGCTACGAGCAAAAGCGGGTCGCTTCGCCGCATTGTCATGATCGACGATGGCGACGGTCTGCCTGCGGATATGCATGATGCGATTTTCGAGCCGCGCGTCACGTCAAAGCTCGATTCCTTCGGCTCGGATAACTGGGGTGTGCACGGCCGCGGTATGGCGTTGTATTCCATCAAGGAGAATGCCGAAGAGGCGCGCGTTGCAGCTTCGATGGAGCAGGGGGGAACGGCTTTTTCTGTCGTGTTTGACACCGCTTCGGTGCGCGAACGGAAAGACCAGAGCACGCCGCCTCTTCTTACTCGGGGCGAAGACGGCCTCTGGACGTTTGCTTCAGGACCCCACAACATCGTGCGATGCGTTGCCGAGTTCTCCCTTTCGACGCAGGGTGCGTGCACGGTCTTCTGCGGTAGCGCGGTCGAAATTGCCGCGACCATGTATGTGTACGGAGAGCGATTTGCTCGCTCTTCCGTGGCCGAGGGGCTTGCACCCCAGGATGTCCCCGTTTCGAAGAGGCTTTCGCTGTGCTTCGATGCGGAATCCCTTGCGGAAAGCGCTCGGTCGATCGGCCTTGATATTTCTTTGCGTAGCGCCTATCGGATACTGCAGGGCGAGATTTTTCCGCTCGATCCCTACCTTGCAACGCTTTCGAAGGAGCAAGAAGGCCGTTCTCTTGAAAAGAAGGGCTCCGCTATGGACCTTTCGCAAGACTTTCGCGGGCTGAAGATCGCCGAAGAGGACATGGGGGAGTTCAAACACTCCCTTTGCCAGGCTTGGAAGACGCTGGCTGAAGCCTATTTCCTCGAATCGGATATAGAGCCCTCTGTGCGGATTTCACGCGATGGATTGTATGTGACGTTTCCTGTACGCAAGCAGCTGTAGTACAATGACTTTTCGCGACTACAAGGTCGCAAGGCATGCCAATAGGCTCATCAAACACACCTTAAACATCGTATCGAAGGACTAACATGCCTCTGGAAAACGAGAAGCCTCAGATAGGCTGTTTGAAAGTTTCATCGAAATCATCCGCCGCTTCGGTCGCCGGGGCGATTGCGGGCATGATAAAAGACGGCTCGTGCGTCGAAATCCAGTCGGTCGGTGCGGGCGCGGTCAACCAGGCGGTGAAGGCCATAGCCATTTCCCGCGGCTTTCTTTCTCCCGTTGGCATCGAAATCGTTTGCGTGCCTTCTTTTGCCAATATTGTCATTGACGGAGAGTATCGCACGGCCATTCGCTTCAGCGTCGAGCCTCGTTCCTGACGCGTTCTTGTTTCTGCGCCGGCGATGCTCGTTTATAGAGGGGCTGCGCGCCTCTTGAAAAGGAGCTCTTATGTCCATGCTTTCCCAAAAGACATTTTGCCTGTATACGTACGGCTGCCAAATGAACGAGCATGATTCTGAACGCATCGCCGGCATGCTCGAATCGTACGGGGCGGTGCAGGTCTCTTCGGTGGAGCAGGCAGAAATCGCCATCTTCGTAACTTGCTGCATTCGCGAGGCGGCGGATGTTCGCCTCATGGGCCAGGTCGCATCCATTAAAAACATTCCCCTTCCGCAGGGAAGCGAGCTTTCGAAGCGCATCGTATGCATCGGCGGGTGCATCGGGCAACGCGACGCCGAAAAGCTCCCTGAGGCACTTCCTCATGTCGATGTCGTGTTCGGAACTCAGAATATCGAGCATCTCGTATCTTTGATCGAAGCGGCCATCATCCAAGGAGGCCATCAGGTCGAGGTGCTGGATTCTTCCACGTCATTTTCCACCGAGCTTCCATCGAAGCGCGTGCATCCTTGGTCGGCTTGGTTGCCGATCACGGTGGGCTGCAATAATTTCTGCACATACTGCATCGTGCCATATGTACGCGGACGCGAGCGTTCTCGTACGCTCGAAGACGTGGTCGAAGAGGCGCGCGGCCTTGTCGCGGATGGCGTGAAGGAAATCACTCTTCTTGGTCAGAACGTCAATTCGTACGGTCGCGACCTGTACGGCGAGCCTCGCTTCGCGGACGTTCTGCGTGGCGTGGCGGAAACGGGCGTGGAGCGTCTTCGCTTCGCAACGTCGCATCCGAAGGATCTGACGCGCGAGGTCATAGAGCTCTACGGCTCTCTTGGCAACCTCATGCCGTCTCTTCATCTGCCGGTTCAGTCGGGAAGCGATGCGATACTCAAGGCCATGAACCGTCGCTACACCGCCGAGCATTATCTCGGGCTTATCGAAGAGGTTCGCAAGGTCAATCCCGACATCTCGCTTTCGACCGACATCATCGTGGGCTTTCCCGGGGAAACCGAAGAGGATTTCCAGGCGACCTATGATCTGGTCGAACGCGTAGGGTATTCGCAAGTCTTCACGTTTATCTATTCGCGACGTGAGGGTACGCCGGCCGCTTCTATGCAAGACGATACGCCGCACGAGGTTATACAGCGCAGGTTCGACTCCCTGGTCGACCTTGTTCAGGAGAACGCTTTCGCTCAGAATCAGAGGTTCGTGGGAAGAACCGTCGACGTGCTTGTGGAGGGTGCTTCGAAACGCGATGAGCGCGTTTTGGCCGGTCATAGCCCGCACAATATCACCGTGCATGCGCCGCTTCCCGAAGGGGTGCGTATCGACGATATCGTAGGAACTGTTGTTCCTGTTCGTATCGATGCGGCAAAGGCATGGTATCTTTCCGGGGCGATGCTGCGTGACTAATCCCGAATACGCCCTCCCGCTCGAGCGACCCGTCGTCTGCGTCGTCGGCCCGACGGCTTCGGGGAAAACGGACGTTGCGCAGGAGATGGCCCTACGCCTCGGCGCCTCGGTCATCTCGGCCGACTCCATGCAGATTTATCGCGGCATGGACATAGGAACGGGGAAGATTCTTCCTGCCAATCGCAAGGTCGGGCATTACGGCATTGACATCTGCGATCCGGGCGAGGCGTATTCCGCCGCTTTGTTTCAGCGATATGCGCGCGAGCTGTTCGAGAGGGCCGATCGCGCAGGGAAGACCAGCGTTCTGGCGGGCGGCACGGGGCTGTATGTTCGAGCCGCAATCGACGATTACAACTTTCCTTATGGCGAGCAGGTCGAAAACCCGGTTCGAACGGCGTATCAGCGTTTCCTCGAAGAGCATGGAGCGCAGGCTCTCTGGGAGGAGCTCGCCAAGATCGACGCCGAGAGTGCGGGCCTTATCCATCCTAACAACACACGTCGCGTCATACGTGCCTTCGAGATGATTGAGCTCGAAGGCACGACATACGCCCGCCAGCATGAGGGGTTCTCTCATATGGCTCAATTCGTGCCCGCGGTTTTCGTCGGATTAGCGGTTGATCCCGATATTTTGAAACGCCGCATCGACGCGCGCGTCGACGCAATGGTCGAACGTGGGCTTGTCGAGGAGGTCGAATTCTTGCTATCGCAGGGTTTCGAATCCGCGCTCACCGCGCGCGAGGCCATAGGGTACAAAGAAATCGTTGCTGCACTGCGAGGGGAATGTACGCTTGATGCAGCGATCGACGAGATAAAGCTTGCCACGCGTCGCTACGCGAAGCGCCAGCGAACTTGGTGGCGCAAGGATGGTCGCATTGCATGGATCGATGCCGACGATGCCGATGTTTCTCGAATCGCTGATGAGGCGATGGCGCTTCTGGACTCGCACGAGGGCTGACGAGAGGCTTTCGTGTCGTTTCGGGGCTTTGGGACGATCGCCCCATTATGGCGAAGGCGATATTTCATTGATGACCGGAGGAGGACCTGTGTCGTTTGCTGATATGTCTCAAGAAAGTTTTACGGGCGACGCTGAACGGGCTGTTCTTGTCGGCATTGATTACAAAGACGCTCCTGAATCGCTCCTCGAGTCGTCGCTTGCCGAGCTTGCGCGCCTGACCGATACGGCAGGCGCGGTTGTCGTCGCAACCGTCTCGCAGCGTCTTGACGCTCCGAATCCCCGAACGTTCGTCGGGTCGGGCAAGGCGGAAGAAATTGCCGATTTATGCCGCTCTTTCGCAGCGGATGTCGTCATCTTCGATGAAGAGCTGACCCCGTCGCAGCAGAGCAACCTCGAAAAAGCCATGCCGCGCGATGTCAAGGTAATTGACCGTACGGCGCTCATTCTCGATATCTTCGCGCTTCATGCCACCACGAAAGAGGGCAGGCTACAAGTTCGCCTTGCGCAGAATCAATATCTTCTTCCCCGTCTTCGTGGCATGTGGGCGCACCTTGCGAGCAATCGCATGGGCGGCGGCGTAGGGTCTCGATTCGGCGAGGGCGAAAGCCAGCTCGAGGTCGACCGCCGCATGGTGCGCAAGCGCATAACGTCCATTCGTCGCGAGCTCGAACAGGTGTCTCGCATGCGCCAAACGCAGCGCAGCGCTCGGTACGCATCGGGTGTTTTCAAAGTTGCCGAAGCGGGCTACACCAACGCCGGAAAATCGAGCTTGCTCAACCGGCTTTCGGGCTCCGACGTCCTCAGCTACGACAAGCTGTTCGCGACGCTCGATTCCACCACTCGCAAGCTCGTTCTTCCCGAAGGCAGGGAGGTTACGCTTACGGACACGGTTGGGTTCATTCAGAAGCTACCGACAACGCTCGTGGAAGCTTTCAAAAGCACGCTTGATGAGATTCGAGGTGCTGACTTGATTCTTCATGTGGTCGATGCGTCTTCCGACGAGCGAGATGCCCAGATGCGCGCTGTGGAAGGCACGCTCGAACAGATTGGCGCGCAAGGTATTTCCCGCATACTCGTTTTCAATAAAATCGATCTCGTTGAGCCTTCGGTTCGTGCGGCGCTTTCCGCGCGCTTTCCTTCAGCGGTGCTTGTTTCTGCAGAAACGGGAGAGGGAGCTGATTCCCTGATAGAGGCCATTGCCCGTGCCGCTTCCGCAAGCGAGAAGGTTATGGAAGTGCTCGTGCCGTATTCGCGAGGCGATGTTGTCTCCATCGCCCACGAGCGGTGTTCGGTCCTCGCCGAGTCGTACGACGAAAGGGGCACGGCGCTTACGGTGCGCGTGCCGAGCGACCTTACGGCCCTCTTCGAAGGGTATGCGCTTTCGGACTAAGACCAGGTTGCTTCTTTGCCGAAGCGTCCGCCGTTCAAGATGGAGCGCGGTTAAGACGGGAGCCCCGTAATGGGGCTCCCGTCCTGTTTCGGGCGCGAGTCGCTAGAGCCTTCTAAACACCGCGACGACTTTGCCTGCAATAATGACGTCTTCCCGCACGATAATAGGTTCCATGCTGGAGTTTTCGGGCTGAAGGCGAATATGGTCGCGTTCCTTGAAGAAGCGCTTGACCGTGGCGCCGTCATCGATGACGGCGACTACGATATCTCCGTTTGTAGCGGTGGGCTGTTCTTTGACGACGACGTAATCGCCGTCGTTAATGCCGATTTCCACCATGGAGTCTCCGCGTACTTTCAAAAGGAACGAGCTGGAGTCTCCGACGATTTCTGTCGGAAGGGGGATTGTCTCGGTGACGTTTTGTTCGGCGAGTATAGGAAGGCCTGCGGCGACGTTTCCTACCACAGGCAATGAGACGATATTGGAAAACTCCCCGACGCCGACGGGCGGCTCGCTTGTCGTATTGGCCGGGGCGGGGGATGCATTGCGCTCTTGGCCGACGACGGTTATGCAGCGTGATTTAAGGGGGTCGCGGTGGATGTACCCCTTTTCCTCGAGTGTTTTCAGGTGTACATGCACCGTGGAGGGGGAAGAAAGACCAAGCCCTACGCATATGTCGCGCACGGTGGGAGCGATGCCTGTCTCTTCGATGGTCTGCGCGATGAAATCAAGCACGGCCTTCTGCTTCTTCGTGATTTTCTTCGCGTTCTTCGCTTCTGCGGCGGTCATGACGGCTCCTTAAATATCGAACAAACGTTTGAAAAAACGTTGACACGAACTTTTGTGCGATTTATTATATATCCGAACAAAGGTTCGTTGCAAGAGTTTGGAGGATACGGTGAGCAATCGAAATGCATATACGTATGTACAGGGAACTTCCGCTTTGGAAATACCTCGCCAGTCTCCGTCAAATCCTAACGTTATGCGTGTTGATTTCGGCAAATGCGCAGACCGAACCTCGTCTGCAGCCGCCCGCGACAAACATGCGCAGTTGCGTCCCCAGGTTTCCGAGGCCAATTGTCGTCGCTTTCGGGGCGAAGGGGAGTCGTCTTCTTTCGCACAAGACCTCAAGTCGGCATATCTCGCGCTCGGGGTTTCTCAGGTGTATGAGGAGTTCGAACAGGGAAACGCCGCAGGGAGCGCTGCATATCGCATCTCACCACGTGTGTCATGGGGGTTTTCCTTCGCTCTTTTCGCCTTTTCTCTTTTTGTTCTCTTGGTTTAGTTCGGGTTCTCTTCTGCTTTCGCGCTTTGCTCTGGTTTCGGTTTAACGCTCGGCAATCGCGCGATGGGTAAACTCCTTTCGCTGCTTATTTTCGCTCGCTGATGGCTTTTCGTGCGTGTTCTACGTTGCCCACAGGTACCATTTGCCCGTTAAAAACTATGAGAGGGGATTGCCATCATGTCCGATACAACTTTGCATCACGAAGAAGGGCAGCGGGAGCGAGCCGCCGCCACGAAGCCCTGGTACAAGCGTCTCTCGCTTACTACCTGGATTTTTATAGCGCTTGTTCTCGGCGTGCTGTGCGGCTTGGGGTTGCAGTCGAACCCTGATTTTGCCGATACCTATATCAAGCCCATCGGAACGGTCTTTCTGAATCTCATTAAAATGATCGTCGTTCCCTTGGTCGTCTTCTCGATCATGACGGGCATCATCTCGCTGCAGGACATTAAGAAAGTCGGCGCCATCGGCGGAAAGACCGTTGCCTTCTATATGATTACCACGGCGTTCGCTGTCGTTATCGGCTTGCTGTTCGCTAACGTCTTGCATGTTGGCGGAGGTTATACGCTTCCCGCATCCGAGCTCACCTATGAGGCGAAGGAGTCCCCTTCGTTCATCGATACTCTCGTCAATATCTTCCCGTCGAACTTCTTCCAGCCGATGGCTGACGCGACCATGCTCCAAATCATCGTTATCGCGCTGGTCTTTGGCTTCGGCATTATCGCAGCCGGCAAGAAGGCGGAGCCCGTCGTTCACTTCGTCGAGGGCATGAACGAGGTTTGCCTCAAGGTCATGCACGGCATCATCTGCTTTGCTCCTTTCGGCGTCTTCGGTCTCATCGCGCCGGTTATTGCATCGAACGGTCCTGATGTCTTGCTTCCTCTGCTGTGGCTTATTCTTGTTGCCTACCTGGCCATGGCTGCTCACCTTGTTGTGGTCTACTCCGGAATGGTTCGAGCTCTTGGGAAGATGAGCCCCATCGCGTTTTTCCGCGGCATTGCACCTGCGTTCTTGTTCGCCTTCTCTTCGGCAAGCTCCGTCGGCACGCTTCCCATGAACATGGACTGCACGCGTAAAATGGGCGCTAGCAAGGAAATGACAAGCTTCGTCTTGCCCCTCGGCGCTACGATCAATATGGATGGTACCGCGATTTACCAGGGTGTCTGTGCCGTGTTTATCGCTCAGGTTTTCGGCATCGACCTGACCGTCCAGCAACAGCTCATCATTGTGCTGACGACGGTTATTGCCTCTATCGGCACGGCGGGCGTACCCGGCTCCGGCATGATCATGCTTGCCATGGTTCTTACCTCGGTTGGTCTGCCCGTCGAAGGCATCGCCCTTGTTGCAGGTGTCGATCGCATCCTCGACATGATGCGCACGGCTCTCAACATCACGGGCGATTCCGCTTGCTGCATCTGCATCGATTCCATGGACAAGCGCAAGAAGCAGAAGAAGTCCCAGAAGGCGCAAGCGTAACGTACAGGAGCAAATGCGACGTTTACGTTTTTTGTAATCTTGGAGGAGACGGCTGCAAAGCCGTCTCTTTTTTGTTTGAAGGTGCGAATTTCACACCCTGCTCTGAGTTTTCGTTTCAAGCGTGTATGATAGGCGCCGTATTGATTAGCCTGCCATACGGCAGAAGGAGGATTTCATGCGTTGTCCGGCTTGTGGCCATCCAGAATCGAAGGTAGTAGACTCCCGCCCTTCCGACGAATTCAATTCCATTCGCCGCCGCCGTGAATGCCTGAAATGCGGCAGTCGCTTCACTACCTACGAACGTATGGGCGACAATCCCGTCATCGTTATCAAGTCCGACGGTACGAGCCAGGTTTTCGACCGCGAGAAGCTCTATCGTGGCATCAGCATCGCCTGCGCAAAGCGTCCGAATATCCCCAATGAGAAAAAATCCGAAATTATCGACCAGATTGAAGCGGAATTGCGCAACTCGGGTCGCATGGAGATAAATTCGAAAGACCTCGGCGATATCGTCCTCGAGCACCTCAAAGGGCTCGATGATGTTGCGTATATCCGATTCGCCAGTGTATATAAAGACTTCCAAACCATCGAGGAATTTCAAGAGGCGCTGCGAGGGCTCGAGGACTAGCCAGCCGTTACGGTGAAGCGTCTTTTGCTTAAAGCTGATGAAAGGGCGGCTGCAGCCGCCCTTTCATATTGCCTCCACGTCGCATGCGTGGTTTTCTAGGCGAACACGCATGCGTTTATCACACAACGAAGGAGTAGAACCATGACCAATTCCCTGTCCATACCTTTGACCGCCCTTGTTGACGGGGTTGAAATTCCGTCTTACGCGTACCCCGGCGATGCCGGCATGGATCTTCGCTCTATCGAGAGCCTCGAGATTAAGCCGTTCGAACGAACCTTGGTTTCGACTGGAATCGCCATTGCCATTCCGGAAGGATACGCCGGCTTCGTTCAGCCGCGTAGCGGCCTTGCCATCAAGCAAGGCGTAACCGTGCTCAATACCCCGGGTCTCATTGACAGTCATTATCGGGGAGAACTCAAAGTCGCGCTGATCAATCTCGACCCAAACAACGTCTTCCAGGTCAAGCCGGGCGATCGCATCGCCCAGCTCGTCATCCAAAAAGTTGAACAGGTGGTTTGGAATGTTGTTTCCTCGCTCGATGAAACCGAGCGAGGAAAAGGAGGCTTCGGCTCGAGCGGCGTGGCGTAAAAGCAGAGACTATTCTGGGGGC